>JACCDK010676134.1_pt1 | contig 21279 bp, 20 predicted proteins | sample 7445871 | NCBI WGS metagenome assembly JACCDK01 (sample SAMN15323436, study PRJNA562643) | freshwater metagenome | isolation source: river surface water | place: USA:Blue River Watershed | collected 2017-08-15
AGGGCCTGTTTAAATGGGGTTCTTTTTTTCTTAATCCCAATAAGGAAGCAAATCCAGCTAAATAGCTAAAAACAAAGAAAAACGTAGCAATGTCCGAAAGGGAGTCGCTCATGGATTGTCCAATCAACAAAAAAATGCAAGACATCCCAATTGTTAAATGGGTAGCTATTGTTGGAGTTCCTCCTTTATTTACATAAGAGGCCGATTTAAAAAACAGAGCATCTTTACTCATAGAATAAATGACCCTCGGGGCAAACATTACTTGTGTATTAAGAATGCCAAAAATGGAAAGCATTAAAAAAATCGTAACCCATCTTCCAACGGTGGCTCCCAAAACATATTGAATTGCATCAGAAGCGGCCAATTTACTGCCCATTAATTGATTAAAGGGCAAAACATACAAAATACCTATATTTATCAAAAGGTAAATTCCTGCCACACTCACTACTCCAATGTACATTGATTTTGGCATGGATTTTTCAGGATTTGCATTTTCCTCTGTAAAATATGCGGCTGTATGCCAACCATCAAATGCATAAAATATGGATAATAATGCCGCTAAAATGCCCGAAATCGAAACACTAGGCACTGAATTTCTTGGTGCCAAACCTTCGCCCGTTCCAAGCCCAAAACAAATTCCTACAAATAGCAATAAGGCAAAAGCTTTTAGACCACTGAGCCATTCCTGGCTCTTGCCAGCACTTTTCACGCCCAATTGATGAAAACCCCAAAGTGCTACTAATGTGAGAATGGCTATTACATTTAAATAGTTGTTTAAATATGGAAATATTAAGCCGAGGTATTCACTAAATGTATAAGCGCCAAATCCGAGAGCTGAAACGGTACCTAGCCAGGAAGAAATCCCTACTAAAAATCCGATAAATCGCCCAAATGCTTTTTCTGCATATACATACCAAGCACCAGCTCTTGGTACGGATAAACTAAGCTCAAGAACGCAGCTGACTCCCAAAATTGCATAAATTGCGACTGCAAGCCATAAAATAAGGACGATGGTAGGATTACCCACTTGCGTTGCGATGTAGCCAGGTTTTCTAAGAATTCCAGTGCCAATCGTTCCACCAAGGGTAACGGCAATTCCGAAACTGGTACCCAATACTTTCCATAATTGGTTTTTGGAAGTATTATTTTTCATTTTTTAGTTCGTATGTTCCTACAATTGGGAAATGGTCAGAAAATTTAATATTTCTAAGTGTTTGAAATTGTAGAATTTCGAACTCTTCAGAATAAAATTGATTATCAATTCTCACCAAGTAGGGGCTCCTATTTAATGTAAATCCAAATCCATTGCCGGCTTCCTCAAAAGAATTTTTTAATCGTTCTCTAATTGTTCCGTAAGCAAATCCATAAGGTGTTTCATTTAAATCACCCATCACCAAAATTGGGTAAGGACTTTTTTGAATAAATCGATTGATTTGATCCATTTCACGTTTATGGTTTATAAATCCTTTTTTCAAAGAGGCCAAAATGCCCCTTCCTTCTTTTTTAGCATTGCTGTAATCTTGCTCCCTAATGTTTCCTGTTACTTTTCCAACGCGTATGCCCATCGACCAGAGTTGTACGTTGATGATTCGAATGGTATCTTTTTCTACCACTATATCAGCTAATAGATACCCATTGGAAGAATTTTTATACTGTTCTCCTTCATAATGGATGATTGGATATTTAGAAAAAATAGCCAATCCCATTTTTTCATTTTTATCAAAATTTTCTTCTTTTAATGGAATAAAGGCATGGTGTGGATAACTCTCATCCATAAATTCTATGGTTCTAAAAGCTTTCCGATCTTTATTGGAATAAAATTCTTGAAAAACCTTAATGTCTGCATCTTCGTTTTTCATGAAATTTTTTAGGTCCTTTAAATGTGCTTGATTGCCTTCATAATCATTGGAATACATGCCATATACATTGTAATTTAGAATTCTAAGGGGTTTTTCTAAACTTGCCTTGGGGTCATGAAATACGATTGTTCTCTTTACGAATCCATAACCCAGTAAAAGAACTGTTAATGGTAATAAGGCTCTTTTAGCTCTTCTGGTTAGCCAATAGATAAGTGAAATAAAGCATAAAATTTGCGCATAGGGTAAAGACATCATCAAGAATCCGGCTATCCAATGCTCGAAAATCAATGTATATGAAAGCGTATAAGTAATAAGGGTGTATATGCACAAAGGTAGAGTACCCAACCATATGAAAGAAGAGATGATCTTCCCAGTCAGAGACTCATTTTTTTTTCTGCTTTTTGCCATATTCAAAGATAAGAAGAACCATTTAAAGTCTCAATGCTAATTTCTTTTTAAATTTTACAGAATCAATTTGAAATTTTGAAATATTTTCTTAATTTCGCCTTCCCAATTCGGGAATGATTTAGTAAACGGAGGGTTTTACCCCATTAACGCATAAGATTATGGCAAAGGTTTGTCAATTGACTGGAAAAAAGACACAAGTTGGAAACAATGTTTCTCACGCGAATAACAAAACAAAACGTAAGTTTTATCCAAACTTACAAACAAAGAAATTCTTCTTAGAATCTGAAGGTGTTTGGGTTCGTATGAAGGTTTCCGCAAAAGCAATTCGCACCATCAATAAAAATGGTTTCGAAAAAACTTTAATCAAAGCTGCAAGAAAAGGTACTTTGACTGTATAGTTATTCAAAAAAAATAAAGATATTAGCCTCTCCGTTTTCGGAGAGGCTTTTTTTGTTTTCCTATGTTTAGTCCTGAAGAATTACATCGTTACAGCAAACAATTGAAATTGCCCGAGTGGAACCTACATGAACAGAGGGTTTTGGCTCAATCTACTCTCTTAGTTGTGGGGGCAGGCGGACTTGCTAGTGGCGCTTTACCTTATTTGGTCTCAGCAGGAATTGGTAAAATTATTTTGATTGACGCCGATCGGATTGATTTATCTAATCTGGGTAGACAAGTGCTTTTTAGTACTGATGAGGTAGGCTTTACTAAGGTTGAAATGGCAGCTAAGAAGTTGAAAGCACTTAATCCACATTGTCAAATAGAAAGCATTCAGGAAAATTTAAATCCTACTAACGCAGCAGAATTGATTGCTGCCGTAGATTTGGTCATCGATTGTACAGATAATTTTACTACTCGATATTTAATCAATGATACTTGCGTTAAATATGATAAGCCATTTGTCTATGCTGCAATTCATTCTTGGGAAGGTTTAATCAGTTTATGTAATGGAAATGTATATGGAGAAGGCCGGAAAGGTCCTACGTATCGTTGTTTTTTTCCTGAAGAACCTGGTCTTGATGAAATTCCTACATGCGACGAGGCGGGAGTTCTAGGTTTTTTACCTGGACTTTTAGGTATCCTCCAAGCAAAAGAAGCCATTTATTATTTAGTGGGTTGGGAGTCGCCGGCAAACGGTGCTTTGGGTCGTTTTGATGCGAATGATATGACCTTGCGTTTTTATAAAACCAATCGCTCACAAACAGCAGATATCATTCCCGAAAAAAAGGAATCTTTTAATTCGCTCATCGTTCGTGATATTGAATCGGATAAAGCGAATGAAATGTTAATGGATGGAAAATTAGAATTTATTTTAGATGTCCGGGAGCCTGAGGAATGGGAATTAGCCTCTATTGACCATTCGATTCAAATACCGATGGGTCAAATCATGCAGCAATTGCATTCGATACCACAGGATAAAAATGGTTTGGTCGTTTGTCACCATGGCATGCGTTCTGCATTCGTGATTAAACAATTACAACAAAATGGATTTCACAACCTTTTTAATTTAAAAGGTGGAATTGATTCCTGGTCGATTCATGTGGATGATTCAATTCCAAGATATTATTGAACAATATCTCCGTACAAATCAAATTCTTCTGCTTTATTGATTTTTACTTGAACAAAATCGCCCATGCGTGCATATTGGTCTGCTGATATCAAGACCTCATTATCTACTTCTGGGGAATCGTATTCTGTTCTGCCGATAAAATAACCACTTTCCTTACGATCAATCATTACTTTAAAGGTTTGTCCAACTTTGGACTGGTTGATTTCCTCTGATATACCTTGTTGTAAGGCCATGATTTCATCAGAACGCATTTGCTTAATTTCTTCAGGTACATCATCCTGAACTAGGTAAGCATGAGTATTTTCTTCATGACTGTAATTGAAGATTCCCAATCGCTCGAATTTCATTCGTTCTACGAAGGAATAGGTTTCTTCAAAATCTTCCTCTGTTTCTCCCGGATAACCCGAAATCAAGGTGGTCCGTAAGGCTATTCCGGGTACTTTTTCTCGAATTATTTGAATTAAGTCTTCAGTCTTTTCGCGGGTAATACCTCTTCTCATTCTCTTTAATACCGCATCAGAACCACTTTGAAGAGGCATGTCCAAGTATTTGCAGATATTTTCTCTTTCTGCCATAACATCCAAAATATCTGTTGGAAATCCAGCAGGATAGGCATATTGAAGTCGTATCCAATCCAAACCTTCCAAATCAGAAAGCCTTTGTAGGAGTTCTTTTAATTTTCTGGCATTGGGTTTTCCTTCCTCCTTTAAATCCAAACCATAAAAAGTTAAGTCTTGCGCTATTAGTATTAATTCCTTAGTGCCTTTCTTTACCAAGGATTTGGTTTCAGCAATTAATTCATCCATTGGTCGGGAGATATGTCCACCTCTCATCAATGGAATGGCACAAAAACTACAAGGACGGTCACAACCCTCTGCAATTTTCAAATAAGCGTAATGGGCGGGTGTGGTTAATAATCGTTCTCCAACTAATTCCTTTTTGTAATCAGCTTTTAAGGCCTTTAATAAACGGGGTAATTCATTGGTTCCAAAAAAGGAATCAACAGCTGGAATTTCCTTTTCAAGGTCGTCTTTATATCGATGCGAAAGGCATCCTGTCACATATAATTTATCAATTTTACCTGCCTCCTTGGCGTCGGCATATCGTAAAATTGTATCTATGGATTCTTGCTTGGCATTGTCGATAAACCCACATGTATTGATAACAATGATATTGGCTTTGTCTTTTTTTGCCTCATGGGTTACATCTAATCCGTTTCCTTTCAACTGAGTATACAGTACTTCAGAGTCTACTAGGTTTTTTGAACAACCTAATGTAATGATGTTGATGGAGGATTTAGGCGTAACTTTGGTTTTCATACAATTCGTTTCAGGTCGCAAGTTACAAAAAAGCTCAGATTGATACCTAAACTTTCTTATAAGGGATATAAATACAAGTAAAATTTATTAGTATTGTAAAAAATATAAACTATGAAAAAAATTCTTTTACTAACCTGTTTGCTTTCCTTGGGATTTGGAATGAAGGCACAAAACACCCTAACAAAAAAAGAACAAAAAGAAGGTTATCAATTGTTATTTGATGGAAAAACCTTCAATAATTGGCATACTTATGGTAAGCCAGGAACAGTTGGAACTTCTTGGACCATTGAAGATGGGGCAATTGGATTCGATGCTTCGAAAAAAGATGGTGGAGATTTAATTACCAATGAGGATTTCGAAAATTATGATTTTTCTGTAGACTGGAAAATTTCCAAAAATGGGAATAGTGGTATAATTTTTAATGTAACAGAGGATAAAGCAAAATATTATGCAACTTATGTGACCGGACCTGAAATGCAAGTTTTAGATAACGATGGACATGCAGATGGCAAAATTATTAAGCATCGTTCAGGTGATTTATATGATTTAATCAAATCTTCTGTAGAAACCGTTAAGCCAGTTGGTGAGTGGAACACTGCTAGAATTGTGAATAATCGTGGATTACTTCAACTCTATTTAAATGGAACGAAGGTTGTGGAAACAAGGACCGATGATGAAAATTGGAAAAATCTAATTGCTGGTTCAAAATTCAAAGACATGAAAGCTTTCGGGATAAGCATGAAAGGCAAAATTGCACTTCAAGACCACGGAAATCAAGTTTGGTTTAGAAACATTAAAATCAAGAAATTATAAAATTGTAATTGATCATTTTGAGAGCATACAATTTCATATAAAAAAAGAAAGGCCTGCATTCGCAGGCCTTATTTATTTAAAGGGAAAATGAATTAAAACATTGCGCCTGAATCCATTTCGATTGATGATTTCAATTTGTAATCTTTTATAAACCTTTTCCTTTAATCTTAGTTTTTACACGAAGTAAATTCATATCGGCGGTGATAAATAAAGTTTTACCATCTTCTCCGCCAAAAGCCACATTGGAATTGGCATTTCCTGTTTCAATTCTTCCAATTAATTTTCCTTGGGCATTTATGATAATTACACCTCCAGGACCCGTTGCCCAAATATTCCCTTCTGAATCAACTTTCATGCCATCGCCTGCCCCTTTCAATCCTTGTTTTTGCAGGGGAGTTCCATCAAAGAAAATACGAGGAGTTCCTAAATTTCCATTTTTATCAATTGGGTAGGCATTCCAAATAATAGCTCGTGGATCCGATTGTGCCACGATGAGTTCAGTTTCATTTAAATTAAAAGCCAAGCCATTGGGTCTAGTCATGTCTTTAGCTTGTACGCTCACATTTCCTTTAGTATCAATTCGGTAGATTCCTTGATAATCGATTTCTTTGGCAGCTTCAGGCTTACCTCTTCCTGGAAGTCCATAGGGTGGGTCTGTAAAAAAGTAATCTCCTGTTTTTTTCTGTACCACATCGTTTGGACTATTTAGTTTTTTTCCATTTTCGACGATATGAGCTAAAGTGATTTTTTTATCAGGTGCATTTAAGGGCATTTCTGCAATTCGTCGGTCTCCATGTTCGCAACTCACTAAATTACCTTTTTTGTTGATAATTAATCCATTTGCCCCTGGTTCTTCAGAATAATAAGTCGAACCTGTGTAACCAGATGGTTTGAGGAATGTGCTTAGGCCTTCTTTTTCTGTCCATTTATGAATGATATTTTCAGGTACATCTGAAAATAAAAGAAAATTGCCTTTTTTCACCCATACAGGTCCTTCCGACCAGGTAAAACCCTCTGCTATTACTTCTATCTTCGAATCTACATCTAACAAATGATCCAATTCAGGGTCAATTCGATGGATTTTCCCAACTGTTGTGTAATTTCCTTGAGAAAAACTGAGAGTGCTTACGGTCATGCTAAGGAGTATAAGAAATAGCTTTTTCATTTTACAAATTATGTTTATTTAATTCACTTTTTGCAAATGCTGCAGCTCTTGCAGTTAAAGCCATATAGGTTAAGGATGGATTCACACAAGATGTGGATGCCATGCTGGCGCCGTCGGTTACAAAAACATTTTTACAAGCATGTACTTGGTTATTGCCATTTAAAACGGAAGTTTTTGGGTCTCTACCCATTCTGGCAGTTCCCATTTCATGAATAGCCATACCTGGATAACAACCATTGTCATAGGCCCGAACATTCTTTAAGCCAGCTGCTTCTAACATTTCCTTGGCATCGTTGATCATATCAACACGCATTTTTTTCTCATTTTCTTTGAATTCAGCATCAAACACGACCACAGGTAATCCCCATTTGTCTTTTGTATTTTTATCTAAATACATTTTATTTTCGTGATATGGTAAACATTCTCCAAATCCACCTAAATTCATAGTCCATGGACCGGGCTTTGTCATTGATTCTTTATAATCAGCACCAAAGCTTAAGTCATTTACCCCTCTATTCCAGCTTTGTCTCGAGCCTCCTCCTTGATATCCAAAACCACGGATATAGTCTCGTTTATCATTTCCTATGTTTCTGTAGCGTGGAACGTAAATACCATTGGCTCTTCTTCCAATGTAATATTTATCTTCATCTCCTTCCCAAATACCAGAAGCACCAATTCTGAAGTGATGATCCATTAAATTATGGCCCAATTCACCGGAATCATTTCCAAAACCATTTGGAAAACGACTTGAGTTTGAATTCAATAAGAGCGCAGTAGTACTTACCGTTGAACCACAAACAAAGATAACTTTTGCGTAATATTCACGAACTTCATGCGTAACCGTATCAATGACGCGTACTCCTTTTGCTTTTTGCTTGTTGTTATCAAAAATGATTTCTGAAACCAGTGAATTAGGTCGCAAGGTCATTAATCCTGTTTTCGCTGCTGGAGGCAAGGTACAAGATTGTGAGCTAAAATAGGCACCATACGGACAACCTAATCTACATTTGTTTCGATATTGACATTGTGAACGGCCGATATCCAATTGCGCTTTTTTAGCTTCCGACAAATTGGCCACACGACCAATAGTAAGATTTCTACCAGGGAATGTTTTCTCGATTCTTTTACGAACTTCTTTCTCTACGCAATACATGTCCATTGGTTTAAGAAATTCTGAATCAGGTAATTGGGGTAATCCAAGTGCCTCTCCTGAAATACCTACGTGCTTTTCAACATAAGAATACCATGGAGCAATGTCTTTGTATCGAATAGGCCAATCCACACCTATTCCATCTTTCAAATTGGCTTCAAAATCGATATCTGATAGTCGATAAGATTGTCTACCCCACATAATGGACTTTCCACCAACAATATTAGGTCTGAACCAGTCGAATCGTTTTTCCTCTTTATACATGGAATCCGAATCATTGAACCAATAATCTTGGGTCATTTCATTGTAAGGATAATCTCTTGCAAGTTTCGGATGGGTTGTTTTTTGTTCAACGGTCAACAAACCATTGTATTTAAAATCCCACGGATCTTTGTAAGAAGGTTCATAGGAAGTAATATGATCAAATTGTTTTCCTCTATCCAGGACAAGTGTGCGAAGTCCTTTTTCAGTTAATTCTTTGGCAGCATAACCACCAGAAACTCCTGATCCTACAACGATGGCATCAAAGGTATTTGCTTTTTTTACGTCTATTGCTAAATTCATTTCATTTTAAATTTAAAGAGCCCATGTTTTTTGACTTGGAGAAAGTGGCATACAGCCATCGAACTTGCCAGGAATTGGCAAATATTCCAATGCCTCAGTCGCGCCTATTTTAGAGGTGAAGTAACCAGTTGTGGTTAATTCTTTTATCATGAAAAAGAATGGTACAGGGGCCTTTTTTCCTCTATTGGCCTTTCTTTCTTGGTCTGCTTCTAACATACATTTGGTCAAGGCATCCTTTTTCTGTGTTCCATCTGCTTGTAAAAATTCTTTTCCTGAAAGATTTTTACAATCTGCATTTAATTTAGCTAAACCGGCATAGAAATGTTCCTGATCTTCTTTCGGGTAACAATCACTTACTACACGCACAATAAATTCTTCTACTTTAGCGGCTTTTGCTCCACCTGTTTGAGTGGTAGGAATGATCACATCAGCGACTTCTCTGATTAAAGCAATCTGATTTTCATCCGCTATAATGGAAATCCCATGGTAGGTTTTTTCTCCACGAATTCCAGCCATTGCGGGGGCAGAAATTACACCGCCCAACAAAAGGGCAATACGCTGAACAGCGTCTCTTCTATTTAAGTTATTCATAGTTTAACATTTGAGGTTAAACAAATATATAAATTTTTTGATTTTTTTTTGTGAGGGCTTGAAATTTGTTTGAAGTGTTTTAATTTCAGGTCATGAAAATTTAACATGGGAAGTAAGGAGGTTTTTCTGGAAATTAAGGGTGCCATTCATGAAATTTATGGGGAAAAAGAGTCGGAATCGATAGCGTATCGAATTTTAGATTTGGTGTTTGGGGTAGGTAAATTGGACTATTTGCTTAATAAGGAACTTGTTTTGCCTGTTCATTGGAATTATTGGTTAAAAGAGTTAGAAATGGGAAAACCATTTCAATATGTAATTGGTAAGGAATTTTTTCGAGAATTAGTGATTGGGTTGAACAAGGCAACGCTGATCCCTAGACCTGAAACGGAAGAGTTGATTCATTATATTTTGATTGAATTAAATCAAAGAACAACACCCGTTCGGGTGTTGGATATTGGAACTGGGAGTGGATGTATTCCTTTGGCCTTAAAAAATGAATTTCCATCAGCTGAAATTGTTGCTTGGGAAATTGCAGAAGAGGCTTTGGAACAAGCCCAAATAAATGCTAAGAATTTAAATTTATCAGTTGACTTTCAAAAACAAGATGTTTTTGATTGGCCTCATCGACAGGAAAAATGGGATCTAATTGTTTCTAATCCTCCCTATGTGCTAGAAAAAGAGAAAACAGAGATGCAACCTCATGTGTTGGATTATGAACCCTCTTTAGCGCTTTTTGTTCCAAATGAAGATCCTTTAAAATTTTATCATTGCATAGCCCAAATGGCTCGTCAAAGATTGAATGAGGGAGGTTCTTTGTTTTTTGAAATTAATCAAGCATTTGGTTCGGCTATAAAAACATTACTGATTGAAATGGGATTTAAGGAAGTAGAAATATTGGTTGATTTCAGGGGTAAGGATAGGATTGTAGTAGGGAAGTGGGATTAGGGAAGAGGGAAGAGGGAAATGGGAAGAGGGATAAGTGGAAAGTTGATAGTTGAAGGTTTGGCTTATGGACTTGCCGAAGGGCGGAGCCTGAGGTTGAGCGGAGCGAGAAAACTCCAAGGCTCAAATAATGTGGAAGATCTATTACTCATAACTTGTAACAAAAAACGCATAATTTATAATTCGTAATTAAATTTTGAACCTTTATCCCTAAAAAATGATTTTTATGTAAAATGTAAACTTTGAAACATTGAAAAAGGTACATTTGTATTTTAAAACAACAAACCATGAAAAGAACAGGATGGATTATTTTAGGCGTAATTGCGCTTTTGATTTTTTGGGGAGTAAGTTCCCGTAACGGTATGGCAACGAGTGACCAAGACGTTAAACAATCTTGGGCAAATGTACAAAGTGCCTATCAAAGACGTGCTGATTTAATTCCGAATTTAGTGAAAACGGTTCAAGGTGTAGCTAATTTTGAAAAATCTACCTTGACTGCAGTTATTGAGGCGAGAGCAAGTGCGACTCAAATGAAATTAGACGCTAAAGATTTAAGTCCAGAAAATGTACAAAAGTACCAAGCTGCACAATCCGGATTAAGTGGTGCATTATCGCGTCTGATGGTGGTAGCAGAAAATTATCCTCAATTGAAAGCAACAGAAAGCTTTTCTGAATTGCAGGCGCAATTAGAGGGAACTGAAAATCGTATCAAAGAAGAAAGAGATAATTTCAATGAGTCTGTTAAGAATTACAATAAATTAATTGTAACATTTCCGAATAGCTTAATTGCAAGTTTCTCTGGATTTACGGAGAAAGGTTTTTTCCAAGCTGATGCCGGAGCTGAAAAAGCACCGGAGGTGAATTTTGATTCAAAATAATGAAGCATTTGTCTGCATCTCAAGAACGTATTATTTTGGAGGCTATTCAATTGGCCGAACGTAAAACGTCTGGAGAAATACGAGTTCATTTAGAAAGTCATTGTGAAGGGCACCCTGTGGGAAGAGCAGAGGTGCTTTTCCATTATTTGGGAATGGACAAAACGGATTTGCAGAATGGTGTCTTATTTTATTTAGCAATTAAAGACCGAAAATTTGCAATCATAGGAGATAAGGCGATTGATGCTAAAGTTCCCCATGAATTTTGGGAGACTATTCGCGATGAAATGCGACCATTATTAGCTTCTAATCAACTTGAACTAGCTCTTGAATTAGGGATTAATCGTGCAGGAGAAGCACTTGCTATTTATTTTCCTTTTCATAAAGATGATGTAAATGAACTTACGGATGAAATTTCCTATGGTAATTAATGGAATGTGTAAAAGACTAATTGTTTACTTTCTTGTAAGTTTTTCTACTCTTTTTGTTTTTGCAAATGACAATTTACCTGTTGCAAAACAATTAGTGACCGATCAATCGGGTGTTTTGCAGGCTGACCAATTACAACAATTGGAGAGAAAGTTAGAGGCATACAATGATTCCACCTCAACTCAAATTGCCATCGTTATACAAGAAACCACCAATGGTCGTGATCCTTATGATTATGCCATGGAGATTGCTAAAAGTTGGGGGATTGGTCAAAAAGGTAAAAATAATGGAGTTTTAATTTTTATAGCCTCTACCGACCGTAAGATTCGAATTTTGACAGGTAGGGGAATCGAGGACCGCCTGCCTGATGCTATTTGCAAACGAATTATTAATCGATTATTAAAACCTTCTTTGAAGGTTGGAGATTATTATGGAGGATTGAATGCTGCCACAGATGAAATGATGGCAAGAGCAAGTGGTGCATTTGTCAATGATTCAGATCCTGCTGATGGAGATGGAATTCCATTTGTTTTCATATTTGTAATTGTCTTTTTTATTATTTCTATTATTGGTAAAATAATTAATCGGAATAATCGGGGTGGTGGAAATAATTCGAGAGGAGGAGGTGGCATGTTTTTTCCACCAATCTTTTTAGGAGGTGGTAGAAATTGGGATTCAGGAAACGGTGGTTGGGGTTCTGGAGGCGGAGGATTCGGAGGATTTGGGGGTGGAAGTTTTGGTGGTGGTGGTGCAGGAGGGGATTTTTAATTTAATCCTTTAACTTTGTATCATGAGTTATTCAACAGAAATTTTAGAATCATTACAAGAAGCGCAAAAGGTATTAGCAATATTTTTAGCGAAAGAGGAAAATTTGCAACAAATTCAAAAAGCTGCCGATGTAATGGTGGAGGCTTTAGCAAAGGGAAATAAAATCATTTCATGTGGAAATGGTGGAAGTCATTGTGATGCCATGCATTTTGCTGAGGAGCTTTCCGGTAGATATCGCGAAAATAGAAAAGCTTTAGCGGCCATTGCCATATCAGACCCTTCCCATATTTCCTGTGTGAGTAATGATTTTGGATATGATTTTGTTTTTTCTCGATTTATTGAAGGTCTGGGTAATAAAGGAGATGTATTGTTGGGGATTTCTACAAGTGGTAATTCCAATAATATTATTCAAGCCGTTAAGATAGCGCAGGAAAAAGAAATGGAAGTGGTATTGTTAACAGGAAAAGATGGAGGTAAATTGGGAGAATTTTCAAATGTTACAGAAATTCGAGTGGATCATCAAGGATATGCCGATCGTATTCAAGAAATCCATATCAAGGTTATTCATATATTAATTTTATTAATAGAAAAAGGGCTTCATTTATAAGCCCTTTTTCTATTACCATTCTTTGGAAACATCTTCATCATTTCCCATCACAACTTCAACAACTCGGTCTAAGAATTTTTTAAAATTAACTTTAGGTTCTTTTGGTTTAGATGGTTCATTAGAAGAACTTGGTGTAGTTGGTCCACTTTCTGAATTGGATACCTCTTCCATTTCAAGTTCATTTGGTATTTCAATTTGTTGGAAAAATATCTTCACTAATCCAACAGCAGAGGCATATTCAGGAGAATTTACCTCCTCTTCTAATGCAATTGAAATGGCTCTTTCGTTGGGTTCTCCAATTCGGGTCTCTATCCCAGTTATTTTTTGAATGCTTTCAGCAATATCGGGTAGCTGTGCTCCTCCTCCAACGAGTACAAGTCCTGCTTTAAGTGACTCAGGTTCAGCAATTTTTCCAATTTCAACCCAAATAGCAGCAGAAAGTTCCCGAACACGTTCCTCAATAATGATCGCTAAATTTTTTGCAGAAATTGGCGTTGGTTTTCTTCCAGCAATTCCTGGGATTAAAACAATTTCTTTAACATCAATTTCTTTGCTGAGCGATGACCCATATTTTGTCTTGAGTGCTTCCGCATGCTCAATTGAAATATTTAAACCAGTAGCAATATCTTCTGTAATTAAGTCACCACCCCACGGAAGGACTTTTGAGTGGCGTAAGCGATTGTTTTGATAAACACTAATCTCTGTTGTTCCACTTCCTAAATCTACGATTGCAACGCCTGCATTTTTTTCTTCTTCAGAAAGTACAGCGATGCCTGTTGCTAATTGGCTAAAAAATGTGATTCCTTCAGCGATGGAAGCCAATTCAGAACTTTTAATGGTTTGTTTTAAGGTGTCTAATTTTTCTTCATCTGCAGTCACAAAAAGAAAATCACCATAAAGAATGGTTCCGACCATTCCAATGGGGTCTAATGTCTCTTTTGATTGATCAACTTTAAAACCAAGAGTTAGTGTGTGTAATACGCAATGGTTATTTTCATAAATTGATTTTTTAGCCTTTTGCGTAATATCATATATTTCTTTTTCGGAAACTGGATTTCTTGGATTTTCTCTTACATGCTGAATTGTAAACGGATGAACTTTTATATGGGCACCGGTTATATTAGAAACATAACTTAAATCCTGTAATTTACCAGTTATTCCTGAAGTTGTGGATTTTAACACATCAGTAACTGCCTGAGCCGTTTTATTGATATTGATGATTTCTCCATTGGAAACATGTCCTAGAGTTGGTACTTTAGCTATGGATAAAATTTCAATATTACCTTCAGTGTTTTGTTTTCCCAAGGCTGCTCTAACAAAGGAACTTCCAAGGTCAACACCGATTACAAATTCATTTCGCATAATGCAATTGTTTAATTTAGCACACAAAAATTTGCGTTATCATCTAAACTTTAAAAATACTGAATTTACTATTTATTCACAAATAAGCTGATTCTTATATTTTACTCGAACCCATTGGTATTTGTTCCAGCCTTTGTTTGGAATAATTTGTTTGTAGAATACGGATAGTTTTTTAAACTTATTTTCGATATTAATTGGTAGACCAAAATCTACTTTTGCATTTCCAATGGTTGGAATCAAAATGATTCCACCATCTTTGGCAACTTCAATTTGTCCGATTTGAGCCTTCCAAAATTCATCATTGTTAATAAACTTAAATAGTGGCAATAAATTTTTAGATTTTTCATCTTTCAAGTTTTTTCTAAACGTTGAAAAATAGGGTCCAGATACGACTAACACCCTTGGCGTAAATAAGGAACTCGTACCAATGAATTCTCCATTATTGGTTACATACTGGTCTGGCTGTGTATTGGTGCCTATGGTATTGTAAAGAATTCGAGCAACTGGGCTATATTCTTGGACAGAAACTACAATTTTTCCACTAAAGTCGACATGAGCTTCACAGCTTTTAACGAGTGGGATTTTTCGTACCCGACTTTCCATTTTACTTAAAGATATTTCGTCTAATGGTTTATCAAGAAAGTAGCTCGTTCCCTCTTCTGTAATTACCTTATCAATATCTTTTTTGCTTAATAATGACTTTTCATTTTCTGACTCAAGTTTTATTTTAATTCCACTACAAGTCACATCATTGTATGAAATTTCTGCAAATACAATGGCCGTCACCCAGATACTGATCAAAAGGATCATTGAAATGACTCTTTTCAAGAAACGAATTCTAAGGCTTTGCATATCACAAATTTACTAGGAATTTATGGCATTTTTTAAATCTTCTAAAATCAAATCGATATCGCCTGCCCCCATGGTAACTAAAAGCTTTGGTTTTTTCGTTTTCATTTCAGCAATGAATTCTTTTTTTGATATGACTTTTTTATTTGTTTGCTCGATTTTACTTAATAAAAGTTCAGAATTAATTCCGGGAATTGGTAATTCTCGAGCTGGGTAAATATCTAATAAATATATTTCATCTGCGATGGACAAACTTTTTGCAAAATCATCCAGAAAATCTTTGGTTCTACTAAATAAATGTGGCTGAAAAATAGCCGTTAGTTTTTCATTTGGGTAAAGAGCTTTGACAGATTGTAAGCAGGCGCTTATTTCAGTTGGGTGATGTGCATAATCATCTATAAATACATGATCCTCCGTTTCTAAATGGTATTCAAATCTTCTTTTTACACCTTTGAAACTAGCAATACCTAATTTAATTTCCTCTAAACTCAAACCCACTTGTAAGGCTAATGCAGCCGCGGCAAGTGCATTTTCAATATTATGAAATCCGGGTATTCGCATTGGAATATCTGCAATGAATCCTCCTGGGCATTTTAAATCAAATACCATCCGATGGTTTTGAATCCGAATATTGGTGGCTTGGAAATTACCGTGGTCAATTCCGAAGGTATCTGAATGATGGTCAAATTTTAATCCAAGGCCATTTTTTTGTATAAAATAACCGTCTTTTTGAATTTGATTGACAAATAATTGAAAGGATTCTTTTACCTGTTCGTCGCTACCATAAATATCTAGGTGATCTGCATCTGTGGAAGTTATAACTGCGGCATAAGGGTATAAGGTTAGAAATGAGCGATCATATTCGTCGGCCTCAACTACACAAATGATGTTTTCAGCTCCTTCATTTGCGATGAAATTTGTCCCATAATTTTGTGTAATTCCACCCAAAAAGGCAGTTACATTTTTACCAGCATGTTTTAGTAAATGAGCAAGTAACGAAGAGGTAGTTGTTTTTCCGTGAGTTCCTGCTACTGCCAATGTTGGAATTTGTTGCGTAATCCAACCTAAAATTTGCGATCTTTTATACAAGGTAATTCCTTGGTCTAAAAGGAAATTTTTTTCTAAATGGTCTTTTGGAATGGCAGGGGTAAAAATAAAAAGACAATGCTCTCTATTTTCTAAAATTTCTTGAGGTATTAATCGGACATCATCTTCGTAATGAATGTTCATTCCCTCTTCGGCAAGTGTTTTTGTAAGTGGGCTTTCGGTTTTATCATAGCCAGCAACAGGTATTCTATTTTGGATAAACCATCTTGCTATTGCCGACATTCCTATGCCTCCAATGCCTAGAAAATAAACAAATTTTACTTGCTGTAGTTCGATACTTGGGTTCATCTTAATTGGTTAATTGGATGATTTGTTGGGCAATTTCTTTAGCGGCATTGGGTTTTCCAATGTGTTTGGCTGCAATGCCTAATTGTTTCAATTGATCTTGCTGATGAATTAATTTGAGTGCCTCATCGACTAAAGTAATATTTGCCTCGGAATCGTTAATTAAAATTGCTGCATGTTGTTGAACTAAACTTTTAGCATTCTCAGTTTGGTGGTCCTCTGCAGCAGCAGGGAAAGGAACTAGAATACTTGGTTTACCCGCAAGACATATTTCAGAAACCGACAGAGCACCTGCACGTGAACAAACTAAATCTGCAGCTGCATAGGCTAGGTCCATTTCATAAATAAACGCCGATACAAAAGAGATAAAATCTGGAAATTGATTAGCCAATTCTTTTGCTTCTTTTTCAAAATGAACGCCCGTTTGCCAAATCAATTGAACGCCAGATGCTGCCAATTTATGAAAACTTTGGGCGATGGCTTGGTTAATGCTTCTAGCGCCCTGACTTCCGCCAATTACTAATATACATGGTTTATTAGGTTCCAATTGAAAGTGTTTAATCGCTTCTTCTTTTTTGTGTGAACAATCAATTAGATCCTTTCGAACAGGATTTCCCAGAAGTTCGATTTTTTCCTTAGGAAAAAATCGATCCATGTTTGGGTATGCGACAAATATTTTTCTTGCCTTTTTTGCCAAAAATTTATTTGTTATTCCTGCGAAAGAATTTTGTTCTTGGATAAAAAATGGAATATTTTTTAAGCTAGCAGCAATTAATAAAGGTCCTGAGGCATAACCACCTACTCCTATTGCCAAATCGGGCTTAAAATCGTTTACTATTTTTATGGCTTTGGCAAAACTATTGATCAATTTAAACGGGAATAAAATATTTTTGAAAAGGTGTTGTCGATTAATACCAACAATTGGTAGCCCGATGATGGAATAGCCTGCTTTTGGAACCTTTTCCATTTCCATTTTACCTTCTGCACCAACAAATAGAATTTCTATATTGGGGTCTTCTTCTTGAAGCGCATTCGCAATGGCAATTGCCGGATAAATATGTCCACCTGTTCCGCCACCTGAAATAATTACTTTTTTGATACTCACGCTTATATTGTTGAGGGTCTTATGTTTCTTTTTTTATCTTCACTCACAGCTAATATGAGGCCAATTGAAATAGCTGTGAAAATCAAGGAAGTTCCACCTGCCGAAATCATTGGCATTGGTTGACCTGTCACTGGTCCTGCATCCACCGAAACGAACATATTGATAAAAGCTTGGAACACAATGGAAGAGGTGAGTCCGGCCGACAATAATCCACCAAAAGGAACCATTGCTTCGTGGACCGCTCGTGCTCCACGATATAAAAAATACAGAAAGAGTAATGGAATACCAATTGCAGCAATTAAACCATACTCCTCAATTATGATTGCATAGATAAAATCTGATTCAGCTTGGGATAAAAAATATTTTTGTTGACTTTTACCAGGACCTTTCGGAGAGATACCCCCTGTTGCAATAGCATATAAACTTCGAGTGATTTGGTAATCTTCCCCCATTTTTTTGTCAATATTGACCTCTTTTTGTTCTCTTCTGGCAAGGAAATTTTCAATTCTAGATTTGATAGTTTGAGCTCTTTGTCCAATTCCCAACATAACAACAAGAACTGCACCACCCACAAAAATTCCAATCATGGTTCCAATGTGTTTGATGGGTACTCTACCAAATAACATCAATACGATACTTGAAGAAAAAATTAGAGCTGATGTTGAAAAATTTGACATCATGATTAGGAAGCAAGTCACGCCAATTTTAAAAAATATATAAAGCAAAACGGGTGGAGTGTATAAATTGGAATCGGATTGTTTGGTGGAAAAATCTTTTGCTAGACTTGCTGTAAGGCATAATTTGGCCATATCTGAAGGCATAAAGGAGATAGGTCCAATTTCTAACCATCTACTGGCACCACCTTTACTAGTTCCAAAAAGATAAGCTGCCCCAATTAATGCCCAGGAGGCAATCAGTGCAATTTCACTAAATTTAGCTAGTTTAATATAATTTTGACGGGAAAAATAGGCCATTAACCAAAATGAAATTCCTAAGATTACAATGGTTTTTAAAAAAGATGTGATGGGGTCCCAAGGACTCATCATGGCGATTCTCCCTTTGGCGGAAAATTGTACCAATAAGCCAAAAAGATTTAATACGAGTACAATTAGCCAAATTTGGTAATCCCCTTTTAATTCAAGCTTTAAAGATTTAATTCTGTTCATTCATAAAATCTTTTACGGTTTGTTTAAATTGTTTTCCGCGGTCTTCGTAATTATTGAATAAATCAAAACTTGCACAAGCCGGTGAAAGTAAAATAGTATCGCCTTTTTCTGCCCAAAGAGCACTTTTTGAAACGGCTTCTTTGAGCGACTCCGTTGAAATAATATGTTCAAGAAAGGGGCTAAAGTGTTTTAATAATTTTTCGTTATCTTTTCCTAGACACACGATCCCTTTTACTTTGTCTTTGACCAATTGGTCCAAAACAGTATAGTCATTTCCTTTATCAACCCCACCAATTATTAATATGATTCCCTTTTTGAAGCTATTTAAGGCATAATATACAGCATCCACATTTGTTGCTTTTGAATCATTGATAAATTCTATCCCATTCCAATTGCCACAAGGTTCTAATCGATGTTCGGCATTGATAAAACTTGAAAGGGATTTTTTTATTTCTTCTTTGGAAATTCCGATAGCTTCTGCTGCTAACACGGCAGCAGATAAATTGATGGCATTGTGTGGTCCTTTGATGGGAAGGTCTACTCTTTTAATCTTCCAATTTTCATGGAAATATATTTCATTTTCTGATATATAGGCAGCTGCCTTTTTATTGGTAAAACTAATAGCTAATTGTTTTCCAATATTAAGTTTATTTCTGAATTGATTGACAACTTCATCTTCTGCCCAGGTTATACATGTTGAATTAGAATCGATGTTTTGAAAAATTCTAAATTTAGAGTGAATGTAATTTTCAAATTTATATTCGTAGCGATCAAGGTGGTCGGGGGTGATGTTCAGCAGGATGGAAACATCTGGTTTGAATTGAAAGCAACGATCTAATTGGAAACTGGATATTTCGATCACGAAATAATCCATTTTATCTTCCATTACTTGTTTGGCAAAGCTTCTGCCTATATTTCCGGCTAATCCGACTTTTAGGCCTGCTTCTTTTAAAAGATGATAAGTTAGGAGGGTAGTGGTTGTTTTGCCGTTTGATCCTGTGATGGCGATAATTTTTGCTTTGGTATATCGCGAAGCAAATTCTATCTCAGAAACAAGGGGGATATTAGCTGATTTAATATCTTGAACGATAGCCGATTTTTCTGGAATACCAGGTGAAATTATAATTTCACTTGCTTCTAAGATTTTATCAGTAGAGTGTTTTTCTGTTTCAAAGTCGATTTGGTTTGATTGTAAAATTTGTTGGTATTCAGATTTTAATGTTCCGGCATCAGATAAGAATACTTCATAGCCTTTTGATTGTGCCAATAGTGCTGCGCCCACTCCACTTTCTCCTCCTCCGAGGACTACGATTTTCGACATTGATTAACCTTAATTTAATTTTATTACAAGTTAGAAAATCTTTAGGAATTTGTAAAGCAAAAAAAAGACCATCCGGAATCGGATGGTCTTAAATATTTTTTCAAAAATTAATTAAGCTAATGCAATTCTTTTGAAAGAAGCGATCGCTAAACCTTTTTGAGTTTGTTCTAACAATTGACGGATATTGATAGAAGAATCTTTTACAAATTGTTGGTTTAACAAAGTTTGTTCTTTGTAGAATTTTTCCAATTTTCCAACTGCAATTTTTTCTAACATTGCTTCTGGTTTTCCTTCTTGGCGAGCTTGATCTTTTCCAATTTCGATTTCTCTTTGAATTGTTTCAGCATCTACGCCATCTTTATCCAATGCAACTGGTTTCATGGCAGTAATTTGCATAGCAATATCTTTACCAACTTCTGCAATATCTGCTCCTTGAACATTATCGAATGCTACTAAAACACCGATTTTATTATTTGAGTGGATATAAGAAACTACTTTTTCAGCCGTTACATTTTCGTAGGCAGCTAAAGTGATTTTCTCACCGATTTTACCAGTTAATTCAATGATATGTCCCTCTACTGATCTACCATCTGCTAAAGGCTGAGCCAATAAGTCGTGGATAGACGGGGCATGAGAAGAAACGGCAGCTTGTAAAATATTTTGTGCTAATGCATTGAAATCAGCAACTTTAGAAACAGGTTCTGTTTCACAAGCTAGTGCAATTAATTTTCCATTTGAATGATCTGCATTTAAGGCAACTAAAACGATCCCTTCATTGGTTTCGTTATCGGCGCGTTTTGCAGCTACTTTTTGACCAGCTTTGCGAAGGTAGTCGATTGCTGCATCAAAGTCGCCATTGGCTTCAGTTAATGCTTTTTTGCAATCCATCATTCCTGCGCCAGTCATTTGGCGTAATTTGTTAACGTCTGCGGCTGTAATTGACATTGTATGAATGTTTATTATTCGTTTTCTGCTTCTTTTTCGTATTTTGCAGCTACTTTAGCGGCCTCTTGAGTTTCCTCAT
>JACCDK011223225.1_pt1 | contig 21264 bp, 21 predicted proteins | sample 7445871 | NCBI WGS metagenome assembly JACCDK01 (sample SAMN15323436, study PRJNA562643) | freshwater metagenome | isolation source: river surface water | place: USA:Blue River Watershed | collected 2017-08-15
CATTGGACGTCTTCGGTGTGAACGGTGTGGGCGGTATCGTCGGCGCATTGCTAACCGGTGTGTTCAACTCACCTGCGCTGGGTGGTCCTGGCTTCGTTGCCGACTGGGTCACTGCAACCATGATCACGTCTGCCGACTATTCCATCGCTGCCCAAGTTTGGACCCAAGCCAAATCTGTCCTGCTCTCTATTGTGTGGTCTGGCGTGGAGTCTTTGGTGGCATTCAAACTGGTTGATTTGACTGTGGGACTGCGTGTCTCTGAAGAAGAAGAGCGCGAAGGCTTGGACACCAGCTCACACGGCGAAACTGCTTATCACAGCTAATCTTTCAAGATTTGCATAAGACTTTCCGAGAAGTTAGTCTCCAACTCACAAGCCCGCTTCGGCGGGCTTTTTTTTCGCCTTCAAAAAGTTACACAAGGTTACAGGGCCAATTTAATTGAAAATGCCTAGAACCTCGCAACCCATGATTTTTCGATGACTGCAGCGATTCCTTTTGTAAGCCCTGAATGGCACCGCATGACGACTCAAGCCTATGGCTTGGGAGAGTCGCCTTTTTGGCACCCGCATGAGCAACGCTTGTATTGGGTTGATATCCCGGGCTGTCGCTTGCGCCGCATGTCGGTCTCTGCCAACTTGTCCCAAGCGCAGGTGGTTGAAGACTGGCCATTGCAAGAAGAGCCCGGTTGTTTTGCACCAGCAAAAAAAGGCGGATGGGTCATGGCTTTGCGCAGTGGTGTGTACCGGGCCAACAACTGGGGTGGCCCTTTAAGCTTGTTGGCCGCCGCGCCTTATGACACCCTCAAGCTGCGCTTCAATGATGGCAAGTGTGACCCTGCAGGGAATTTTTGGAGCGGCACCATGTACGAGCCGCGAGATCAAGCGGCAGGCGTTCTGTATGCCTTGCAAGCGGATCGGCGCTTGGTGGCCAAGGCAGACCAAGCGACCGTGGCCAACGGTCTGGCCTGGTCACCCGACGCGAAAACCTTGTATTGGTCAGACACGGGTGCCCATTGCATTCGCGCTTGGGACTTTGACCTTGCCACGCAACAAATGACCCACGAGCGCGTTTTCGCACAGTTCCCAGGCAAACCCAAGGATTGGACGTATGGCTCAGATGTGGCACTTGGCTATGCAGGTCGCCCCGATGGCGCCGCCGTAGACGCCGAAGGCTTTTATTACGCAGCCATGTACGAAGGCCGTCGTTTGGTCAAATTTGCACCCAATGGCCAGTGCGTGGCGTTCATCGAAACGCCTGTTCAGTGCCCCACCATGCCGTGTTTTGGGGGTGAAGACTTGCGCACCCTTTTCATCACCACCTCTGCACACGGTAGGAGTGCCGCAGAGCTACAAGCCTTGCCCGATTCCGGTTGCGTTTTTGCCATGCGCGTTGAGACACCTGGTTTACTTGTGAGTTTTTTCAACAACTGAATTGACCCATTTCACAGTGGGCAGATCTTTCAGAATGGCCAGAATCAGGGCGTGTCCGTTTAACATGTGGGAATGAACGTCAGCCCTTCATCCAATTCGGTACCCAATGCCTACCCCGATCTGCCCGCGCTCGTGGAAACTGTGCGCGCTGCAGCCGCACAGTCGCCAGAACATCGCCCAAGTTTTCGCATTCATGGCGCTGGTAGCCATGACTTTTATGGCGAAGCCTTAGAGGGCACTTTGTTGGAGACCCGGGGCCTCTCGGGCATTGTTCAATACGAGCCGAGCGAGTTGGTCGTGACGGTTGCGGCAGGCACGCCTTTGATTGAATTAGAGAAAACGCTTGCTGCGCAAGGACAGTGTTTGGCTTTCGAGCCTCCAGCCTTTGATGCCGAACGAACCAACAACTGCGCCACTGTGGGCGGCATGGTGGCGTCGGGCTTGAGTGGTCCTGCAAGGGCACATGTAGGCGCTGTGCGCGACTACGTGTTGGGCTTGAAATTCATCAACGGCCGCGGCGAACACCTGACCTTTGGAGGCCAGGTGATGAAAAACGTGGCGGGCTATGACGTCAGCCGATTGTTGGCAGGCAGCTGGGGCACCTTGGGTTTGATCACCGAAGTTTCCTTGAAAGTATTGCCTGTGGCGCCAGCAGAAGCCTATTTGATGTGCCAGTTACCGCAAGACCAAGCCTTGGCCTTGTTGCACCGATGGGGTGGCCAGCCCTTGCCTTTGAATGCCAGTTGTTGGGTCAAGGACACCAGCGCAGCGGGCCATCCCAACATGTTGTTCATCCGTTTGCGCGGCGCACATGCGGCAGTAGAAGCGGCCAAAATTCGCATGTCCCAAGATGTGGCGGCTTTGAACAGTGAGTTGACAGAGCAAGCTGCAGAAAGTGCGGCCCAAGATTGGCAAGACTGCAAAGACCAGCGCTTGCCATTTTTCACAGAAAGTGCGAGGTCGCCTGATCTGGCACTGTGGCGCTTGTCGGTGCCTCAAACGGCACCTGTTTTGAACTTGCCAGACAGTGCCAGCGCAGCATTGGTCGAGTGGCATGGCGCTCAGCGCTGGGTCTGGGCACCGCTTAGCGCAGCAGACGCATTGCGCCGCCAAGCCCTGGCAGTGGGCGGGCAGGCCACCTTGTTCAGAAGGCCACGCCTTGCCAGTGCCGCAACCTCTGTGGCAGTGCCGGTTTTCACACCACTCGACCCTGTACAGCAACGCATACAACAAGCGTTGAAACATGAATTTGACCCTGCGGGCTTGTTTGGCCCACGCAGATTGAACGCGCATTTCTGAGGCTCGCCATGCAAACCCAACTCGCACCTGAGTTTCAAAACACCCTGATTGGACAAGAAGCCGAGGCTATTTTGCGCCAGTGTGTGCATTGTGGTTTTTGCACCGCCACTTGCCCTACATACCAGTTGATGGGCGATGAATTGGACGGTCCTCGGGGTCGCATTTACCTGATGAAGCAAGTCTTCGAAGGTGCCGAGCCCACACGCAAAACGCAACTGCATTTGGACCGCTGTCTTACTTGCCGCAATTGCGAGAGTACCTGCCCCAGTGGTGTGCAATATGGTCACTTGGTGGACTTGGGGCGCAAAGTTGTGGACGCCAAAGTAGAGCGGCCCCTAAAAGATCGCGCACTGCGCTGGCTCTTGAAGGAAGGGCTCACATCGACTTTGTTTGCACCCGCCATGAAACTAGGCCAAAGCGTCAGAGCCTTTTTGCCTGATGCCCTGAAAGCCAAGGTGCCCGTACCCCAAACAGCGGGTGCATGGCCCACCCAAACGCATGCACGAAAAGTGTTGATGTTGGCAGGCTGCGTTCAGCCCGCCATGATGCCCAACATCAACACGGCCACAGCCCGCGTGCTCAATGCCTGTGGCATTGAAGTGGTGGTGCCGCCAGCAGCGGGTTGTTGCGGTGGCGTGAAGTTTCACTTAAACGATCAGGTCGGTGGTCTTGACCACATGCGCCGCAACATCGATGCATGGTGGCCCTGGGTTGAGCAAGGTGTCGAGGCCGTGGTGATGAACGCCTCAGGCTGTGGCGTGACGGTGAAAGAGTATGGCCATTTGTTGCAGCACGATGCGCAATATGCCGAGAAAGCCAAACGTATTTCAGCACTCACGCGCGACTTGAGCGAGCTCTTGCCTTTGTGCTTGCCCGAGCTTCAAAAACTTTTGAAACCCGCGGTAGTGGCCGAGACGGGCCTGATGGCCTATCACCCACCGTGCACCTTGCAGCATGGCCAGCAATTGAAGGGCGGGGTTGAAACGCATTTAGGTCAGTTGGGATTCCAGTTGCGTGTCACCGACATTGAGTCCAACTTGTGCTGCGGTTCTGCTGGCACTTACTCGGTGCTACAAGCCGATACCGCCTATGCCTTGCGTGATCGCAAACTGGGTCACCTGGGCAAGTTGCAGCCCAAGGTCATCTTGAGTGCCAACATTGGCTGTATCACGCATTTGCAAAGTGGTGCCGATGTGCCTGTGAGGCACTGGGTTGAATTGGTCGACGACGCTTTGTCAAAAAGCCAATAAATACCAAGCGTGGCCGTTAGCGTGATTGCTGGCGCACTGGGGCAATGCACCAGATTTAAGTGGCCAGTGCCGCTTCAATGTCGCTGCTGATTTTCTCTGGCTTGTCCATGGGCGCATAGCGCTTAATGACGCGCCCATCGCGGCCGACCAAAAACTTCGTGAAGTTCCACTTGATGGCTTTGCTGCCCATAAGGCCAGGGGCTTCTGCACACAGCCATTGGTACAGAGGATGTGCATCAGGGCCGTTGACCTTGATTTTTTCCATCATGGGAAAACTCACGCCGTAATTCAATTGACAAAAGCTGGCGATGGCTTCATTGCTGCCGGGGTCTTGACTCCCAAATTGATTGCAAGGAAAACCCAAAACCGCCAAGCCACGGTCTTTGTAGGCTTGATGGATTTTTTCGAGTCCCCCAAATTGGGGGGTAAAGCCACATGCACTGGCGGTGTTCACAATCAGCATCACTTGCCCGCGGAGCTGGTTCAATGCCAAAGGCTGACCACTCATTTGTACCGCTTCAAAATCATAGATGGAGGCCATGGAAATCCTATGCGCGTTGCGTTAAATTAAATTGAGGGTTTAGCCATGTTGGTGGTCGTTCTTGGCCACTTCGATCAAGCGATTCAGCTCTTCACTGTGATCTCGCATGTTGCGTTCGTGCCAGCGTTTGATGACCCACATGATGCTGGCCACTACAAAACCAAACGCCGTAATGGCACCGAAGGCCGACATGCCCATGCCCGTTGAAAAACTGTAAAGGCCACCCAGCATCAAGATGCAGGCTTGCTCATTGAAATTTTGAACGGCAATAGAGCGGCCGGCGCCCATCAGGTTGTGGCCACGGTGTTGCAGCAAGGCATTCATAGGGACCACCAAGAAACCGCCTAGAGCGCCTAACATAATAAGGAAGGGCGCAGCAACCCACACGTTGTCAATGAAGTTCATCCCCATGACCAAGATGCCCATGGCGATGCCCAAGGGCATGACCAAGGTGGCTTGATGCAATTTCATGCGGACAGAGGCCACCACGGCACCGACTGCAGTGCCAATGGCCACGACGCCAACCAAGCTTGAGGCTTGGGTGGTGGAGTAACCCAAAGCAGCTGCACTCCAGGCCAACACGATGTAACGCAAGTTGCCAGACACCCCCCAAAACAAGGTGGTGGTGGCCAAAGAAATTTGACCTAAGCGATCTTTCCAAAGACGGGTGTTGCAATCCCAAAAGTCTGGCAACAAGGCCATTAAATTTTTGGGCATGGGGCGCATTGAAACGCCCGTATCTGGAATGCGCGTATTGAACCAAGCTGCCAAGGCATAAAAGGTGATCAATAGCAAAATGGCAGCCTCTGGGGCTGTGTCGATGCCTGTGTCAATCAGGGGTAAGTCAAAACTAAGCATGTATTCTGAAACATGCGAGCCCACCAACTGCCCGCCGACCAACACGCCCAAGATGATGGACGCAATGGTCAGGCCTTCAATCCAGCCGTTGGCTTTGACCAGTTGTGAGGCTGGCAACAATTCAGTCAAGATGCCATATTTGGCGGGTGAATAGGCCGCAGCGCCCAATCCCACGATGGCATAAGCCAACAAAGGGTGTGTGCCAAACAGCATCATCAAGCAGCCCACTACTTTGATGGCGTTGCTGATGAACATCACCTCGCCTTTGGGTCTGGAGTCGGCAAATGCACCGACAAATGGCGCCAACACCACATAAAAAAGAGCAAACATGGGCACCAAGGCCGCCCGCTGCCATTCGGCCCCGCCGCTGGTGCGAATCAACTCGACCGCCGCGACAAAAAGTGCATTGTCGGCCAGCGAGCTGAAAAACTGGGCCGCCATGATGGTGTAAAAACCGCGCTTCATGAATTCATGCCGTGAATCGATCTGGCATTAGGCCAAATTCGAGAATTGAAAAAAGTATCAAAGCAACAACCGCAATGCAGTTGTTGGCGTAAGTTTCAGTTATATCACGCCCTGTAGTGCCACAATCTAGGCTTCTACCCGCGAAAGTGATCGCTGTTTCATTAACGATCTAACATGCCAAGACCGATTCAGGCCACCCTCGACATTCAAGCCTTGCGCCACAACTTGTCGCAAGTCAAAGCGGCAGCACCCGACGCCTTGGTTTGGGGTGTGGTCAAAGCCAACGCATACGGCCATGGCATTGAGCGCATATTTGAGGGTTTACGGGCTGCAGATGGCATTGCATTGCTCGACTTGTCAGAGGCCGAAAGGGTTCGACAACTCGGCTGGCGTGGCCCTGTCCTCTTGTTGGAAGGCGCCTTTGAAACGCGCGATTTGGAAATGTGTTCACGCTTGAATTTGTGGCATGTGGTGCATTCAGAACAACAAATTGACATGCTGGCGGTGCACAAAACCCATCAGCCGCATCGGGTCTTTCTCAAAATGAACACGGGCATGAACCGTTTGGGTTTTGCACCTCAAGCTTTTAGAGCCGCGTGGACACGCCTGAATGCGCTGCCTCAGGTGGATGAAATTTCACTGATGTCGCATTTCAGCGATGCCGACGGCGACAAAGGCATTGGTGCAGCCATGGCCGTGTTCCACCAATTTACCCATGATTTATCGGGTGAGCGCAGCCTGTGCAACAGTGCTGCAACGCTGCGACATGCCAAAGATTTGGCGGTTCGCGCCGACTGGATAAGGCCTGGAATTGCCCTGTACGGCAGCTCGCCAGACTTTCCTCATCACACCGCCCAAGATTGGGACTTGAAGCCCGTCATGAGTTTGAATGCCGACATCATTGCGGTTCAGCATTTGCAAGCGGGTGACACTGTGGGCTATGGCTCCTCCTTTGTGGCCGACCGTGCCATGCGAATTGGTGTGGTGGCCTGTGGTTATGCCGATGGCTATCCTCGCATTGCGCCAACGGGCACGCCCGTGTGCATTGATGGCCATCCCTCTCGAACTGTAGGGCGCGTCAGCATGGACATGATCACGGTGGACATCACCGATTTGCCGCAAGCAGCATTGGGCAGTGAGGTGACGCTGTGGGGGCTGCCGCAAAAATCTAAAGCCAGCGCCCAGTCGGCTTTGGGTGTTGCCATTGACGAAGTGGCACAAGCCGCGGGCACCGTGGGCTATGCATTGATGTGTGCTTTGGCTGCACGTGTACCGGTGGTGGTGAAGGATTGAAATACCCCCCCTTTCAACGCTTGGCTCTGGGTGCTGCACTTATTTTGATTTTGATTTGGGGCGCCAATTTCAGTGTTCAAAAGTATTTGCTGGACACGCTGACACCCAGTGGTTTCTTATTGGCGCGTTATCTCATCATGCCCATCTGCGCCCTCATTTTGATGCGTGTGACTTTGGGCCAATTTTTACCGCCATTGCCCCGTCAAGAGGTACTGGCCATGGCGCGTTTGGGTTTTGTGGGCCACAGCTTGCATGTGGGCATTGTTTGCTACGGCATCCATTTGTCGACGCCCTTTTCGAGCTCTGTGATTTTGGCGTGTGGGCCTATTTTCACTTTGCTAATTTTGCGGTGGAAGGGTCACGAAAAACTGCAACGCGCCCAAGTCTTGGGCGTTGTGGTGGCCTTTGCGGGCGTGTTGCTGTTCTTGTCAGACAAATTGCTGAGCGGCAATTGGCGCGCTACGGGCGGTGATGTGATGTTGTTTGTGGCGGCACTCTTGTTTTCTTACTACACGGTGCAAGCCAAACCCTTGCTTGAAAAGCATGGCAGCGTCCTCACCATGGGATACGCCACCTTGCTGGGTGGACTGCCCGTCATGCTGTTGTCTGTGCCTTCGGGCTTAGAAGCTCCGTGGGCCAGTCTGGGTATGCAGGGCTGGGCGGCCTTGGCATGGTCTGTTTTGATTTCGGCATTTGGCGGCTGGTTGGTGTGGGGTTGGGTCAACCAAGTCAGAGGTGTGGCCAAAACTGCGCCCTTGATGTACCTCATGCCACCTGTCGCAGGCTTGTTTGCATGGGCCCTCACGGGCGAACAGTACACCGCCATTAAATTGTTAGGCGCGGGCGTGGCCCTCATGGGTGTGGCCTACGCCCAGTTTGCGCCTCAGCGTAAAAACCCGTCGTAGGTGGTCTTCAAAATCAAGGCCGATACCACGGCTAAAAAAACATAGCGGACAAATCCAGCACCGTGTTTCAGTGCCAAACGCGTTCCAATCAAACTGCCCACCACATTCGCAATGGCCATGGGCAATGCCAGGTGCCACCACACATGGCCTTGCAATGTGAACAACACCAATGCAGAAAAATTGGTGGCGGTGTTCATCAGCTTGGATGATGCAGATGCATTGAGAAAGTCATAGCCCAATAAACGCACATAAGCAAAGACAAAAAAACTGCCAGTGCCAGGACCAAAGAAGCCATCGTAAAAACCAATCAGCATGCCAATGGCCATGGCAACCAGAGTTTCTTGTCTGCCCTTGAAGCGAGGCGCATGCAGTTGCCCCATGTTTTTTTTGGCCAAGGTGTAGAACAGCAGCGCCAGCAAAATAAACGGCAAAGCTTTGCGCAAAAACCCGGGGTCAATTTGAGTCACAGACCAAGCGCCCATCAGGGAGCCGACCAAGCCCGCAGATGCCGCAGGCATCAAAGCATGCCAACGCATTTCAACCTTGTGGCTAAATTGGTAGGTAGCAAAGGCGGTGCCCCAGATGGCTGCACTTTTGTTGGTGCCAACCAAGGTTGCGGGTGGGGCTGTGGGGAAGGTGGCGAACAGCGCGGGGACCAAGATAAGACCCCCTCCGCCAACGATCGAATCGACCAGGCCGGCTAACAAGGACGCCAGAGAGACGATCAGTATTTCCATGAAAAAAAAGCGCCGCTTTCGCGGCGCCTATCAAAAGTCACATCTCGTTTTGGATGTTTGTGTTCGAGTAGTTTGGGTGTCTCCTCAGCCCTCAAAACGAACCCAAACTGCAGTTCATCGAGTGCATGAAATGTATCTGTGTTCACAGGTCAGTTCCATCAGGGATTTCCCGCGGCATTTTCGGGCGTACTTTTGCTGTGTTTGTTTCATGCAGGCGCGTGTGCGTTTTTGAGCGCATCGAGCGCCATCCAGTGTGCGGCTTTTTCGGCAATCATCAACGTGGGACTGTTGGTGTTGCCACTGGTGATGGTTGGCATGACGCCTGCATCCACCACGCGCAAGCCGCGAATGCCGCGCACTTGGAGTTGGCTGTTGACGACCGCCATGGCATCGTCATCGCGGCCCATGCGTGTCGTGCCAACAGGATGAAAAATGGTGCTGGCAATGTCACCCGCTAGCTTGGCCAATTCTTCGTCTGATTGGTATTGCACGCCCGGCTTGAATTCTTCAGGCGCGAACGGTGCCATGGCCGCTTGCGACATGATGCGACGCGTCACGCGCAAACTGTCGGCCGCCACTTTGCGGTCTTCATCGGTGCTCAGGTAGTTGGGTGCAATGGCCGGTGCGTCTTTGAAGTCAGGGCTCTTCAAGCTGACGCTGCCCCGGCTGGTGGGATTCAAGTTGCACACACTGGCTGTGATGGCTGGGAAGTGATGCAGCGGCTCACCAAATGCATCCAAGCTGAGAGGTTGCACATGGTATTGAATGTTGGCAAATTTTTGCGAAGGATCGCTTTTGGTGAAAGCGCCTAATTGGCTGGGGGCCATGCTCATCGGGCCACTGCGTGACATGGCATATTCCAAACCAATTTTGGCTTTGCCCCACCAGCTGTTGGCCAAGGTGTTGAGCGCCTTGGCGTTCTTAACTTTGTAGACAGATCGAATTTGCAAATGGTCTTGCAAGTTGGCACCCACGCCCGGTAAAGCGTGTTGAATTTCAAGGCCCACGGATTTAAGTGCACTGGGGTTGCCAATGCCTGAGAGCTGCAAAATTTGGGCAGAGCCAATGCTGCCGGCACTCAAAGCCACTTCGCGGGTGGCCGTGGCGGTGACCAATTGATGGCCATCCCACACTTTCACGCCGGTGCAGCGCTTGACGCCATCAGCGTCGGATTCAAGGACCAAACCAGCCACTTGCGCTTGGGTCCACAACTCAAAATTGGGCCTTGCAAAACATGTCGGGCGTAAAAAAGCTTGGGCGGTGTTCCAGCGCCATCCATTGCGTTGATTCACTTCAAAATACCCAACGCCTTCGTTGTTGCCTTGGTTGAAATCATCGGTGGCAGGAATGCCTGCTTGCTGCGCTGCTTGCGAAAAAGCATCCAATACGCCCCAGCTGAGGCGTTGCTTTTCAATGCGCCATTCACCGCCGGCTTGTCTGGATTTGAGTACTTTGAAATAGTCTGCTGATTCAGGCAAAGCATGCGGGTTGTCAAACAAGGTCGGTTTGATACCCTTGGCGCCGTGAAGATCGGTGGCGCCTTTGTAATGGTCTTCGTGCGCTTTGAAATAGGGCAGGCACCTGTCCCAGCGCCAATCGTCACTGCCTGTGAACTGTGCCCACTGATCGTAATCACGTGCTTGGCCGCGCATGTAAATCATGCCGTTGATGCTGCTGCAGCCACCCAAAACTTTGCCGCGCGGATAACGCAAACTGCGGCCGTTCAAACCGTCGGCCGCTTCAGTTTGGTACAACCAATCTGTGCGTGGATTGCCGATGCAGTACAGATAGCCCACAGGGATGTGAATCCAGTGGTAGTTGTCACGCTTGCCCGCTTCAATCAACAAGACCCGCTTGCTGGCATCGGCTGACAGCCGATTGGCCAATAAGCAACCTGCCGTTCCTGCGCCAACGATGATGTAGTCAAAAGTGCTGTCGTTCATGTTGCGCGTTCTGGGGTGATGGTTTGAAATTTATTTAGACGTAGGCATGACAAATTCTGCGCCCTTGCCAATGCTTTCGGGCCAGCGCTGCATGATCGATTTTTGCTTGGTGTAAAAACGCACACCTTCTTCGCCATACGCGTGCATGTCGCCAAACAGGCTGCGCTTCCAGCCGCCAAAACCATGCCAAGCCATGGGCACAGGAATGGGCACGTTGATGCCGACCATGCCCACTTGAATGCGGCGTGAAAACTCGCGTGCCACATTGCCGTCGCGTGTGAAGCAGCTCACACCATTGCCAAATTCGTGGTCGTTGATGATTTGCACCGCTTCGCCAAAATCTTTGACGCGAACACAAGACAAGACAGGGCCAAAAATTTCTTCTTTGTAAATTTTCATGTCGGTGGTGACGTTGTCAAACAAAGTGCCGCCCAACCAGAAGCCATTGTCGCAACCTATGCCAGCTTTGGCGCCATCAAATTGACGGCCATCGACCAAGAGCTTGGCACCTTCGGCCACGCCTGCATCGATGTAACCGGTGATGCGCTGCTTGGCGGCAGCGGTCACGATAGGGCCCATCTCAGCGTCTAGGTTGGTGCCATTCAATACTTTGAGTGCCTTTGTTTTTTCCAGCAGCAAAGGCATTAATTTTTCGGCCACATTGCCCACCAACACGGCCACACTGATGGCCATGCAGCGTTCGCCGGCAGAGCCGTAGGCGGCGCCAATCAAGGCATCCACAGCTTGCTCGATGTCGGCATCGGGCATCACCACCATGTGGTTTTTGGCACCGCCCAATGCTTGCACACGTTTGCCGTGGCGCGCGCCGTTTTCATACAAGCTGTTGGCAATGGGGGTGGAGCCCACAAAGCTGATGGCTTTGACATCGGGGTGTTCTACCAGCGCGTCAACGGCTTCTTTGTCGCCTTGCACCACATTGAACACGCCGTCGGGCAAGCCGGCTTGCTTGAGCAAATCGGCCATGAACAAACTGGGACTGGGGTCGAGTGGGCTAGGCTTCAAGACAAAGCTGTTGCCACAGGCAATGGCCACAGGGAACATCCACATGGGCACCATGACTGGAAAGTTAAAGGGCGTGATGCCCACCACCACGCCCAAGGGTTGGCGCAGGGTCCAGTTGTCGATGCCTGTTGACACTTGATCGGTGAAGTCGCCTTTGAGCAATTGTGGAATGCCGCACGCAAATTCCACAATGTCGATGCCGCGCGTGACCTCGCCTTGTGCATCGGTGAACACTTTGCCGTGCTCGGCCGTGATCATGCGCGCCAAGGTGTCGCGGTGTTGGTTAAGGAGCTCTAAAAATTTGAACATGACGCGCGCGCGGCGCAGGGGTGGTGTGTCAGCCCACGCAGGGAAGGCCGCTTGCGCAGAAGCAACCGCTTGTGCCACATCTTGCACATTGGCCAAACTGACACGACCCGTGACGGCGCCTGTTGCAGGGTTGAAGACGTCTTGTGCGCGGGTCGATGTTCCGGCCGTTGTTTGGCCAGAAATGTAGTGAGCAATCGAAGTGACGGTCATGGCTTTTCTCAGTAGATATAAACAGGTGAATGTTAATCGCTTGTGGCGACTACTTGTGCAGGATGCCTGCGCCTGAACATGCCCCAGCCTTCCATGTGCAACACACTGTCGCCGTGCTGGTTGTGCATGTCCCAAGCGGTGCGAACCAAGCCAACATCTGGTTTGGAGCGCATGGGCCGGGCTTCTAGGATGGTGTGTTTGAGTCTGAGGGTGTCGTTGGGGAAAACTGGCTTCTTCCACTGCACGTTTTCAAGGCCAGGGGAACCCAGGCTGGCAGACTGTTGCAAAAAATTCGTCACCATCAAGCGCATGGCCATTGAACAGGTGTGCCAACCGCTGGCACACAAGCCACCAAACACGGATGCCTTTGCGGCTTCGTCGTCTAGGTGAAAAGGCTGGGGATCGAATTGAGATGCAAAGGCAATGATCTCTTCGCGTGTAGGTGTGATGGTGCCCAGATCGCGCACGCTACCGGGTTGCATGTCTTCCCAGTAATACAGAATCTGGTTGGCAGGTGTGCCGCCCATCATCTGCCTCCAGAGACGTCGACCAAACTCATGGTGGTGTAGCTGGCCTCCTCAGACAACAGCCACACGATGGCCTGCGCCACTTCCATGGCCGAGCCGCCGCGTTTGGCAGGTACCAGATGCTCAAGGTCTTTGACGCGATTGGGCAGTCCACCGGAGGCATGGATTTCGGTGTCAATCAAACCGGGTCGAATGGCATTCACTCGAATGCCTTCGCCTGCAACTTCTTTGGCCAAGCCCAAGGTAAAACTGTCGATGGCGCCTTTGGCTGCTGCGTAATCTAAATATTGACCCGGCGAGCCGAGTCGCGCAGCAGCGCTGGACAAGTTCACAATGCTGCCGCCTTGGCCGCCGTGTTGTGTGCTCATTTGCAAGATGGCTTCGCGTGCGCACAGCATCGATCCCAAGACATTGATGTCAAACATGCGGCGCCAGCGTGCCATGCTCATTTCATCAAGCCGAGCAGACACATCAACAACGCCAGCGTTGTTGACCAAACCTTGAAGAGGCCCCAGCTCAGCACGTACTTTTTTGAACATGGCCAAAACCTGTTCTTCATTGGCCACATCGGCCTGTACGGCGATGGCGCGGCCACCCGCCGCTTTCACTTGTTGCACCACGCCTTCAGCGGCTTGTGCGTTCGAGGTGTAATTGACAGCAACATTCCAGCCTTTTTGAGCCGCCAAAATACAGCTTGCGGCACCAATGCCGCGGCTCCCACCTGTGACCAAAACTACTTTGCGCATTCTTTGTCTCCTGCAGAATAATGAGTAAACGGTTAAAACACTGTCTGGTGCTACGGCATTGCGTCTGCAGATTACCTTAACTAGGAGCTTTTTGTGAGTCACACAGTCGACTATTATTTCGCCCCGCAAAGTCCTTGGGCTTACTTGGGACATCAGCGATTCCAGCAAATCCTGACAAAAGCAGGTGCCAGTGTTCGCGTCATGCCCATTGATCTGGGTGGCAAAGTGTTTCCTATTTCAGGTGGCTTGCCCTTGGGGCAACGAGCGCCGCAAAGACAGGCTTATCGCCTGACTGAATTGGCCCGATTTAGCAAATGGCTGGGTGCGCCCTTGCACCTGAAGCCCACCTATTTTCCAGTGGGTGGCGACGATGCCGCCAAACTCATCATTGCCGTTGACATGGCAGCAGGCCCACAAGCGGCCATGGCCATCAGTGGTGCTATTTTGTCGGCTGTTTGGGCACAGCAGCGCAACATTGCCGATGAGAAAACCTTGGCTGAATTGCTGAAAGAACAAAACTTGCCAGCCAGTTGCCTAGAACAAGCCTACAGCCAGGCAGCACAGGTGCGTTACGAGTCCTATACGCAAATGGCCATTGATGCCGGTGTATTTGGTGCACCTTCTTACGTGGTCAATGGGGAGATTTACTGGGGGCAAGATCGACTCGATTTTGTAGAGCGCGCACTCGCTTAAAAACGCCCTTATCAACACTTACATTTTAAGGAGATCTTCATGGGATCATTTGTTCAACTGACGGCCGCAGATGACACACAGTTTCCGGCTTATGTCGCGGAGCCTGCGGCACCCGCCAAAGCCGCTGTCGTGGTCATTCAAGAAATTTTTGGCGTCAACGCTCACATTCGTGAAGTGGCCGATGCTTATGCCAAGGAGGGTTACTTGGCCATTGCACCTGCCATGTTCCACCGCGCGCAAGCCAACGTAGAGCTTGCTTACGCCGAAGCCGACATGGGTGCTGGCATGGCATTGAAAACTGCCATTGAATCTTTGCCGGCACCTGGGGCGTTGCAAGACATTCAAGCCAGCATCGACTACGTGCACAAAGTGTGTGGTGGCAAGGTGGGTGTGGTGGGTTATTGCTGGGGTGGTTTGCTGACCTGGCGCTCAGCCTGTTTGCTCAATGGTTTGTCGGCGGCAGCGCCATACTATGGCGGCGGCATGACAACGCAAGCCGAGTCGGCACGCCAATCGAAAGTACCTGTCATGGCGCACTTTGCGGAAGAAGACAAGTGGATTTCAATGGACTCCGTCAAGGCCTTTCAAGTGGCGCATCCAAACGCGCAGGTTTTTACTTATGCGGCGCACCATGGCTTTAATTGCAACCACCGTGGCGCATGGCATGCAGCGTCTGCAGCCTTGGCCCAACAAAGAACCTTGGATTTTTTCAAGCAGCACTTAAGCTGATGGCGGCCAACTGAAGCCAATCAAGCTTCAGTCAACTTCAGCGACCTGATCGTGCCAAATAACGCTTGCGCCAAAACAGCCAAGCCAATGTCAGTGCGATCAGGAGCATGCTGCCTATCGTCCACCAAAACCCCGCGCTGTTGTGCAACAACGGGATAACTTCAAAGTTCATGCCAAACACTGCTGCGATCAAATTCAAGGGCAAGAATATTGCGGTGATGGAGGTCAAGGTCCGCATTGTTTCGTTGGTGCGATTGCTTTGCGCATTGAAATGAATTTGCACCGCCGTTTCAATGCTTTGTTCCAAGCGCCTCACGTGGTGTACCACACGGTCAATGTGCTCTAAAACATCGCGGCTTCTAACTTTCAGAATTTCATGCTCTTTGACCATGGCGCTGGAAGTTGGCAGCGTCCATGTGTTCAAAGACTCTAGCCAATCTTGCATGGCACTGCGTTGGTCTTCGCAAATCTCGTCAAGGTGATGCAAGGACAAACGTGCTTCAAGAAGGGCCGACCAGTTGTTGAAACGGGTGTCGGGGTTGATCAACTCAGCTTGCCAATGGTCTAGCTGACGGGTCAGTTCTCGGCGCAAATCCAAATACACATCAACAACTTGGCTGACCATGCGCAGCATCATGTCGGCTGGGCTGACTGGGATACCGCGAGCGCCAGTTGAGCGATCGTCTGACATTTCAGAGGACTGTGCCGCTTCAGAGTCTGAAGCGGCTTGGTCTTGCCCATGGCTGCTTGCAGCCAAGAGCCGTGCGGCATAGGCTTCTCGAACGGCGCAGTCATCGGGGTGAACCGTGAGCAACACATTGTCAAAAACAGCAAAGCCAATTGGGCTGGTGTCAACGCGCCTCAGGGCAGGCGGCCCCGACAGCTTGGCTTTGGTTTTAAAGCCTGCGGGCGTTTTGACTGTTTCGCGTTCACTGGTGCTGCTGGCAGCCAGTCGTCGGAACACCAGTACGTCATAGTAAGAGGTTAAATCAAAGCGTGAAGGGAGTTGCGCATTGAGCAAATCGGACACGTGCAAATCAAGCAAATGATGCCCCGTGAGATTTTGCAAAGCCTCCTGAACCTGCTGTTGTTCAGATAAGAAAAATGCCCTTGAACAAGCAATCCAGACATAGCCGTTGTCAGGCAATGCGCGAGGCAAAGACAGCGCGTCTTGAACGTGTATGCCAGAGACTGTGAAGACGCGCATGCAATTCCGGGTGAGGTGTTTGGGTTGAGTTTGCAGTGAACGAGGGTCAGGCTTTAGCGAGCAAGCGCGCTGCATCGCGTGCAAAGTAAGTCAGGATGCCGTCTGCGCCTGCTCGTTTGAATGCCAGCAAGCTTTCCATCATCACGCCATCATGGTCGAGCCAGCCGTTTTGCGCAGCCGCTTTCAGCATGGCGTATTCGCCAGACACTTGATACGCAAATGTGGGCACCCCAAACTCATCTTTGACGCGGCGCACCACATCTAAATAAGGCATGCCTGGCTTGACCATTACCATGTCGGCGCCCTCGGCAATGTCCATGGCCACTTCTCGCAGCGCTTCGTTGGTGTTGCCTGGGTCCATTTGGTAGGTTTTTTTGTTGCCTTTGCCCAAGTTGGCGGCAGAGCCAACGGCATCACGGAAGGGGCCATAAAAAGAACTGGCGTATTTGGCGCTGTAGGCCATGATTTGTGTGTGCACGTGACCATTGGTTTCCAGGGCTTGGCGAACGGCGCCAATGCGCCCGTCCATCATGTCGCTGGGCGCCACAATGTCGACGCCAGCGTCGGCTTGCACCATGGCTTGCTTGACCAATTGGCCCAAAGTGAGGTCGTTCAATATGTAGCCCTCTTCGTCTAACCAACCGTCTTGTCCGTGGCTGGTAAACGGGTCGAGTGCCACGTCAGTCATGACGCCCAACTCAGGAAAATGTTTTTTCAAGGCGCGTACCACGGTGGGTACCAAACCATCCGGATTGAGCGCTTCATTGCCTTCAGGGTCTTTGAGGGCGCTGTCAATGACGGGAAACAGGGCCATGACGGGAATGCCCAATTTCACGCAATCTTCAGCCACAGGCAGTAGCAAATCCAAACTCAAGCGCTCAACACCTGGCATCGAGCCGACGGCTTGCCGTTGATTTTGACCATCCAACACAAATACGGGGTAAATCAAATCGTCAACCGTCAATTGGTTTTCGCGGACCAAACGTCGTGAAAAGTCGGTTCGACGCAATCTGCGAGGGCGGCTGAGGGGGTAAGGTGTGTGAATCGGTGTCATTTGAAAATTGTGCCTGAAGTTTGTTGAAAAACAAGCCTCGGGGCTACACTTGCACCATGCTCTGGATTAAAGCTTTTCACATCGTTTTCGTGGCCAGTTGGTTTGCTGGCTTGTTTTACTTGCCGCGAATTTTTGTCAATTTGGCCATGGTGCCAGAAGACTCAGTGGCTGAGCGTGAGCGACTGTTGCTCATGTCTCGCAAGCTGCTCAGGTTCACCACCTTGTTGTCTGTGCCGGCCATCGCACTGGGCGTGTGGCTGTGGTGGGGCATTGGCATTGGGTGGGGGCCTGGCAACGCATGGATGCATGCCAAGCTAACACTGGTTCTGCTCATTGTTGGCTACCACCACGCATGTGGCCGAATGTTGAAGAAATTTGAAGCCAACCAAAATACGCACAGCCATGTTTGGTATCGCTGGTTCAACGAAGCGCCCGTGTTGATGCTGGTGGCCGTTGTCATTCTTGTGGTTGTGAAGCCGTTCTAAGGCACATGCAAAAAACAGCGGCTTGGCCCTTGGCTGGCATTTATGCCGCATTGATTGTTTATGCCAGCCTTTACCCTTTCGAACAATGGCGCTCTCAAGGGGTCGACTGGACTGCTTTTTTGTTGGCGCCTTGGCCCAAGTACTGGACAGGCTTTGACGTTTTGTCGAATGTGCTGGGTTATGCGCCTTTGGGCTTCATTGGTACGCTTGCATTGCGCCGAAGCGCAAGGCACTGGCCCGCGGTTCTTCTCACGCTTGCAGCCGGCTCGATGTTGTCCTTGGGTCTTGAGACCTTGCAATTATTTTTACCGGCACGTGTGCCTTCCAATGTGGATTGGGGCCTCAACACCATGGGCACTTTGATGGGTGCTACTTTGGCTTGGACTTTGGAACGGTTTGGTTTTCTCGATCGATGGAGCCGGTTCAGGTCCAATTGGTTTGTGTCAGATGCCAGAGGCTCATTGGTCTTGTTGGCCTTGTGGCCGGTCGCGTTGTTGTTTCCTGCGCCTGTGCCCTTGGGTTTGGGCCAAATTTTGGAGCGCACAGAAGATGCATTGGCCTTGTGGTTACAAGACACGCCATGGCTTGACTGGTTGCCTGTCCGCGAGGTGGAGTTGCAGCCTTTGCTACCCATTTATGAGGTTTTCTGCGTTGGCATGGGCTTGTTGTTGCCCTGTTTACTGGCGTTCAGTTTGATTCGTCAACATTATCAAAAAGTCATTGCTGGTTTGCTCTTGTTCAGTTCTGGACTAGGGTTTACGGCTTTGTCTGCAGCCCTGACCTATGGCCCAACCCACGCTTGGGCCTGGTTCAGCCCGCCTGTCCAAGGCGGCTTCGCCTTGGCCGCGTTGCTGGCAGTGCCCCTGCTGTGGCTTGGTGAAAAACCGCTGCAGGTGTTGGCTTTGGTGGGCTTGGTGTTGCAGTTGAGTCTGTTGAACAACGCCTCAGCAAGTGCTTACTTTGCATTGACTTTGCACAACTGGGAACAAGGCCAGTTCATTCGATTTCATGGCTTGATTCAATGGATGGGTTGGCTTTGGCCTTTTGTTTTGTTGGTTTATTTGATGCGTCGTTTGTCTTCTTCGCGCCCCTCTAAAATGGGCGAATGAGCGAAAAATCTACCTCCTATTACGAACGACACATTTTTTTCTGTCTGAACGAAAGAAAAAACGGCGAGGGCTGTTGTGCCTTGCAAGGCGCACAAGCTGCGTTTGATCATTGCAAAGCCCGCGTCAAAGACTTGGGTTTGGCAGGCCCTGGCAAAGTCCGTGTCAACAAAGCCGGTTGTTTGGACCGATGTGCCGGAGGCCCTGTGGCCGTGGTCTACCCTGAAGGCACTTGGTACAGCTTTGTGGACAGCTCAGACATCGATGAAATTGTCGAAAGTCATCTTCAAAACGGTCAAGTGGTGGCGCGCTTGGTCACGCCATCCAACGTGGGACGCTGATGAATTCTGCAACGCAGGCCTTGCAATTTCAAGGCGCCGCCGGCGTCTTGGAGGGCCTTGTTGACGAGCCTGCCGAAGGCGCCTTCAAGGGTGTTGCCGTTATTTCACATCCTCACCCTTTGTTTGGGGGCACCATGCAAAACAAGGTGGTTCAGACATTGGCCAAGGCCTTTGTCCAAAATGGATGGCGTGCCATACGGTTTAATTTTCGAGGCGTCGGCGCCAGCGCTGGTGTGTATGACGAAGGCCGCGGCGAGTTAGACGATTTGTTGGCGGTCATTGCGCAAAGTCACAGCACTTCTGCACCTGCCACGGGCTTGGCCCTGGCAGGCTTTTCGTTTGGTGCATTTGTCACCAGCCATGCCGCGTCGCAATTGGCGCCGTCGGGCCACTTGGAAAAATTGGTACTGGTGGGTGCTGCGGCTTCGCGCTTTCAATTGGCACCAGTGCCGCTTGACCTTCACGAAAAAACATTGGTGGTCCATGGCGAGGTTGACGACACCGTGCCCTTGGCCAGTGTGATGGATTGGGCGCGACCACAATCTTTGCCTGTCTCAGTTATTCCTGGTGTTGAGCATTTCTTTCATGGCCAGTTGCCCTTGCTGCGCTCATTGGTAAGTCGCCACCTTCGGTCTTGAGCTTTGAGCTGCACCCATCACAAAGACATGACCACTTTGTTTTCAGCCGCCCATCGCCGCATCCTTCGTACGTTGCGAAGCGTCATTGGCTTGGCTGCTTTTGCGCTCACTTGCAACTTGCTGCCATTGCAAGCACAGGCTCAATTGGCCGCGCCTTTACCGCCTGAAGTTGCAGCCAGAGCGTATTTGTTGTTAGACGTGACGGCCAATCAAATTTTGGCTTCTCGCGAAATGGACATGCCCGTCGAGCCAGCCTCCTTGACCAAGCTCATGACCGCCTACTTGGTATTTGACGCATTGAAGGCCAAAAAAATCGACATCAAACAAAGCTTTAATGTGAGCGAGCGCGCTTGGAAAATGCCTGGGTCCCGCATGTTCATAGACCCCAAAATGAAGGTCCCGGTTGAAGATTTGATCAAGGGCATGGTTGTTCAATCAGGCAACGATGCCACGGTGGCATTGGCTGAAGGTGTGGCCGGTTCGGTCGATCGCTTTGTTCAGTTGATGAACGATCAAGCCAAGGTGCTGGGCATGAACAGCACCACTTACAAAAACCCAGAGGGTTTGACAGAAACGGGGCATGTCACCACGGCACGTGACTTGGGTACCCTCGCCACCCGATTGATGCGCGATTTTCCAGAGTACATCGGCACCTATGCCATTAAGAAGTACCGCTACCCAGGCACGCCCGCTGCAAATGACAGCAATCGCAACCTGCTGCTTTTCAAGGATCCCACCATCGATGGTTTGAAAACGGGTCAAACGGATGCGGCGGGCTACTGCTTGGTGGCCACCGCCAAACGTGTGTTTCCCAACGTTGGCCCGCGCCGTTTGGTGGCCGTTGTGCTTGGCACCAGCAGCGAAATTGCGCGTGCCAATGAAGCGCAAAAATTGCTCAACTGGGGCTACACCGCTTTTGATGCGATCAAGTTGTTTGAGGCTGGACAGCCGGTCGCAACCCCGGCCATTTGGAAGGGCAAAGAGTCAATCGTGAAGCTTGGGCGTTCGGATGCCTTGGTGGTGGCCGTTCCAACAGGCACTGCTTCTCAGATTAAAACTCAGCTGGTTCGGCCAGATCCCTTGGTGGCCCCCGTCACCAAAGGTCAAACCATCGGCAGCCTCAAAATTTTCCGAGGCGAACAGCTTTGGGTTGACATGCCCTTGCAGGCATTGGACGCGGTAGAGCAGGCTGGCGTTCTGGGCCGCGCCTGGGATGCGCTGCGTTTATGGATCAAATAAGAAAAGTTGGTACTTGCAAACTTTGACTTGTACGAGGCTTGTGCAGAAATTTTTGCATGAGGCCTATTCAAACGCTATACTAGAAGGCTTTTCCGCATTTGGGGCGGGAAAGATTTTTTGTTCATTCCAAACGTTTAGGGACGTTTTTTTAAATGCCAACCATCAATCAATTGGTGCGTCAGGGGCGCGAGGTCGAAAAGACCAAGTCAAAAAGCCCTGCGATGCAAAACTCTCCG
>JACCDK011541934.1_pt1 | contig 21261 bp, 20 predicted proteins | sample 7445871 | NCBI WGS metagenome assembly JACCDK01 (sample SAMN15323436, study PRJNA562643) | freshwater metagenome | isolation source: river surface water | place: USA:Blue River Watershed | collected 2017-08-15
ATGGGTCCATACTTTCACTCATTGGAAAGGATTGAAACCCCTGTAAGGTAACGCCCATGAAAGTACACGTTGCCAATCACCCTCTTATCAATCACAAATTGACGGTTTTGCGCGACGAACGCACCGACTCACCTACATTCCGACGCCTTGTCGAAGAGCTCGTAACGCTACTGGCGTACGAAGCCACACGCGATGTCCGAACTCATGAAGTTGAGATCAAGACACCTGTGACAAAGACTGTTGGATTGAAAATGGCTGAACCGCGTCCAGTCGTTGTTCCAATTTTGCGCGCAGGTCTTGGAATGCTCGAAGGAATGAGCAAGTTGGTTCCGACCGCAGAAGTTGGTTTCCTCGGAATGGTTCGCGATGAAAAAACTTTAGAGGCAAGCACATATGCAAATCGTCTGCCAGATGATCTATCTGGTCGCCAGGTTTTCGTTCTAGATCCAATGCTTGCAACTGGCGGAACTTTGATCATGGCTTTCCATTACTTGATCGATCTAGGTGCAACAGATATCACTGCCATTTGTATTTTGTCTGCTCCTGAAGGTATCGCTGCGGTTGAAAAAGAGTTTGCCAATAGCAAAGTTCCAATCACAATCGTGACTGGTGCACTTGATGAAAAACTGAACGAGAATGGATACATCGTTCCGGGTCTTGGAGATGCCGGCGATCGTCTATACGGAGTCGTATAAATGGCATCAACCTCACCTGGGTACGGAATCACAATCCGTGTCGAAGGTTCCCCTGAATCTCATCCAGTAGCTCTTGCGACAACGGTAATCACTGGTGCGGGTGCGACGATTACTGCACTGGATGTTGTTGAGTCATTGTTGGAAAAAGTTGTTATCGATATAACGTGTGACACGATCGACTCAGACCATGCCGACCAGATCACCCTTGCAATTTCTGCAAATCCCGAACTAACTGTTCGCAAAGTTAGTGATCGAACATTCCTGCTTCACCTTGGTGGCAAAATTGAAATCTCTTCAAAGGTGCCGCTAAAGACTCGCGATGATTTATCTCGTGCTTACACTCCAGGTGTTGCACGTATTTGCCAGGCTATCGCCGCCGACCCATCTGATGCTCGCCGCTTAACTATTAAGCGTAATACCGTGGCTGTAGTTACTGATGGTTCAGCTGTTTTAGGCCTAGGAAACATAGGCCCGGCTGCAGCCCTTCCGGTCATGGAAGGTAAAGCCGCATTGTTCAAGCGCTTTGCTGATGTTGATGCTTGGCCTGTCTGTCTAGATACTCAAGATGTAGATGAAATTGTTCGCACAGTTCAACTGATTGCACCGGTGTACGGTGGAATCAATCTTGAAGATATTTCAGCACCGCGATGCTTTGAAGTTGAGCGCCGACTGCGTGAACTCTTAGACATCCCTGTTTTCCATGATGACCAACACGGAACAGCGATTGTTGTTCTAGCCGCTCTTCGTAACGCGCTTCGCTTAGTTAAGAAGGATCTTAAGGATACAAAGATTGTTCTGAGTGGCGCTGGTGCAGCGGGTACAGCTATCGCACGTTTATTGGTACGAAGTGGTGCGGTAAACATTATTGGTTTTGATAAGGATGGCGTCATCTGTAAATCAACACCAAACCTTGGTGATGAGATGCGAACATGGTTCATCGACAACTGCAATCCAAGTGATTTCAGAGGAAACATTTCAGAGGCGATGAAGGGTGCAGATATCTTTATCGGTGTCAGCGCTCCTAATGTTCTTACTGAAGCCGATGTCGCATCGATGGCACCTAAATCAATCATCTTTGCTTTAGCTAATCCAGATCCTGAGATCGATCCAGTAATTTCGCGTAAGTATGCAGCTGTAGTTGCAACTGGACGAAGTGATCAACCAAACCAGATCAACAACGTTCTAGCCTTCCCAGGAATCTTCCGCGGTTTGCTTGATGCAAATGCTCACAAGATTTCAGATGAGATGCTGGTTGCTGCAGCTGAAGCGATCGCTGATTGTGTTTCCCCAGAACAGCTCAATGCATCCTTCATTGTGCCAAGCGTCTTTGATGCCAATGTAGTCAAGGCAGTGGCGGCGGCGGTAAAGAAGTCAGTGTGATTGAGCTAGCCGCTTCATTTGATGAGCAGTTTGCATCAATCTCCCCCGTCCTTCTGTACGTAATTATCGGAGCGATTGTCTTTGTAGAAACCGGTATTTTGCTGGGGTTTTTCCTTCCTGGAGACTCGATTCTCTTTAGCGCTGGTCTTGTAGCTGCGGCTCACGGAAATGTAAACATTGTCATTTTGATAACGGTTATCTTCTTGGCAGCTTTTGTGGGCGATCAAGTTGGTTTTGTACTTGGCCGCAAAATTGGGCGTCCCTACCTTGAGAAACATAAGGGACCAAAAATTCAAAAGATGATTGAGCGATCAGAGCGCTTTTATGAGCAAACTGGTTGGTGGGCGGTAGTTGCTGCGCGATTCTTTCCGTGGATTCGGACCTTTGTTCCACCAATTGCTGGTGCTTCACATATGAATTACTACAAATTCTTATCTGCAAACGCTCTAGGTGCACTCTTGTGGGGTGTCGGAATTACCTTGGCTGGTTATTTCGCCGCTGAAATTCCATGGGTAAAGACTTCTTCTTACGCGATTGCTGCCTTCTTTATTACAGCTTCTGTGGTTTCTTCACTCGTGAGCTACCGACGCCACCGGCGATAACACCTGCGTACGTCATAACAATTCCGGTTACCAAGTAAGCGCTCACACTGACGCCTTTTGTGGGTGAAACCAGATCAATGACCAATGCCGCCACTAGTTGTCCACCAACGCTAAATAAAGTAAAGGTCAGAACCCCTAAGTGTTGAACGATTGTTGAAGTGAAGGCAATGTAGGTGACTCCAAGTATTCCCCCTGTATAAATCCACCAAGGTCCACTAGGTAATGGGGAGAGTTCGTTCGTACCTAAGATTAATCCGATTGCTATGAGCACCAACAAAAATGAGGTTCCGGTTACGAAGTTCAGCAAAGATGTTGTGAAACTTTGATGTGAGTACTCATTTATTTGTCCATTGAGTGCTCGTTGAAATCCAACGATTGCACCTGAGATTCCCCCGGCAGTTACCGCAAGTATGGAAAGATTCTGTGCATCGATGCGATCCCAGACTGAAACAAGCACAGCAAGAACAGTTAAAACCGCTGCTAATACACGTCTAGGGGATATCGGTTTCTTGCCTCCGCCTGTCAATCCAATTCGGTCGACAAAAAGAGACATCGCGGTCTGGCCAGCAATGGATGCCACTGAAAAGATCGCTACTCCAATTAAAGGCACAATCTGAGTTTGTATTGCTATGAAGCTACCGCCCAAAGCGCCAGCAAAAAGTTTCCAACGAGCTATTTCATTGTTGGTAACAGCTGTCCTCAGATTCTTTATTCCTTCTTTGATTTTTGAATTAAACAAGGTGATTGTAAAGATAATAATCAAACCTGACCCAAAGGAGATTAGGGCAGCCTGTAATCCATTATCAAGAAGGTGGGAGAGTTCTCCATTTGCACGAGCCTGCAATGCAATTAGAACACCCGACAGGGCGGCAAGTAAATCTAAGCGCATTACTTATGAGTGCCGTGGAATTCGCGCTTGTCTGCGATCCAATCCATTAAAGCAAAGAGAACACCTGAAAGAACAAATGTTAAGTGGATTAGGACTCGCCAAACAGTTCCTTCTCCAACTTCAGCATCACCTGAAAGCTCAATGAAATCCTTGAGAAGTTCGATAACAGAGATCGCAACCAAAGAACCAATAAGTTTGATCTTCAATCCACTGAAGTCGATTGTTCCCATCCAGTGTGGGCGATCCTTTGATTCGGTAGCAACATCGATGCGTGAAACGAAGTTTTCATATCCTGCAAAGATCACCATCAAGATCAAGTTTGCCAACAAAGTTAGATCAAGAAGCGCTAACAAGTCTAAGGTAAAGGTCTGAGCACTAGCTTCGCCAACCTTTTCGAAGATGTGAATGAATTCGATCATAAATCGGTAGGTCAGCAGCACTAAAGCTCCAACTAACCCCAAGTACAAAGGAGCTAGCAAGAAACGGGAGCGGAAGAGAATTACTTCGATGACATGCGATATCTGACTCATAGCCAAATTTTAACTTAACCCTCCAGAGAAAGGGTTACTTGTAGCCATTCCTCCTCTAATTTCGCCTTTTCTGCCTGTAATTCCAGCAGTTCTGCGGAGATTGCTATTAGACGTTCGGCATCAAAAGCTGAGCTCTCCTGCTCGGTAAGCAATGCGGAAATTCTTGAATCGCACTTTTCCATCTGTCGTTCTAATCGAGTTAAATCCTTTTTCAACTGACGTTCTTCGGCAGCGTTAGAAGATTTCTTCTCTTTCATTGGTGCCGACGACACAGACATGGATTCTGCGCGTAACTCTAAATACTCATCAACAGCTCTAGGAAGATCACGTACCTTTTTATCTCCTAAGAGGCCAACAAAGCGATCGCAGACTCGTTCTAAGAAATATCTATCGTGAGAAATAACAATCAGGGTTCCGCCGTAGCTATCCAGCAAATCCTCAAGCTCAGTCAGCGTTTCAATATCAAAATCATTTGTAGGTTCATCAAGAAGAAGCACATTTGGACTATCCATTAGTAAACGTGTTAGTTGCAATCGTCGTCTTTCACCACCTGATAAATCTCCAACCGGTGTCCATTGTGATTCACGATCAAAACCTAAGCGCTCACACAACTGTGATGCTGATAGTTCGCGACCACCACCGATTTCCACGCGGTTTGCAACCTTTTCAACCGCTTCAAGGACTCGCCAAGTTGGATCAAGTTCATCTAGATGCTGAGTTAAGAAAGCAGCTTTAACCGTTACACCTGTTACTAACTTTCCGGCCGTTGGGGTTATTTCCCCTGTTAAAGTCTTCATTAATGTCGTCTTACCTGCACCATTAACGCCAACAATTCCAATTCGATCTCCTGGACCAATATTCCAGTACAGATCATCAATTAATTCATTGTCTCCAAGTTTTACTTGCACATGGTGGGCTTCATACACTGTTTTTCCAAGACGATTCAGTGCAAACTTCAGAAGTTCTCCTTGATCGCGTGGCGCCGGTTCATCGGCAATCAATACATTTGCTGCATCGATTCGAAATTTTGGCTTAGATGTTCGGGCAGGTGCCCCGCGACGAAGCCACGCAAGCTCCTTCTTAATCAACATATTTCGACGTTGATCCATAACCGCTGCCTGACGTGATCTTTCAGCCTTTGAAAGAACGAATGCGCTGTACCCACCGTCGTACTCTTCGACCTTTCCTTCAACAACTTCCCACGTACGATCTGTTACCGCATCCAAGAACCAACGATCGTGCGTCACAACAACTACAGCAAGACCGCGTCGATTATTGATGTATGAAGCAAGCCAAGCGACACCTTCAACATCTAGGTGGTTTGTTGGCTCATCTAACAGAATCAAATCAAGTTCGTTGATCAATAGCTTTGCTAAACCAACGCGACGTCTTTCACCACCAGATAGTTGACCAAATTTGCGATCAAAAATGTGATCATCAAAACTTCCAAACAGACCTGTAAAGACTTCGCGAATATTTGGATCGCTCGCCCATTCATGCTTCTGAGCATCACCTAGTACAACTTCGCCAACAGTACTTTCAGGGTTTGCTAAATCCACTTGAGACAACAAACCAATCTTTGCTGAATTAGATTTAGTTACTCGCCCTGAATCTGGCGGCTCGATACCGGCCATAACCTTCATCAGCGTACTTTTTCCTGAACCATTTCGGCCAACAATTCCGATGCGATCACCTTCGGAGACGCCAAGTGAGACGCCAACTAGAAGCTCTTTGATATCAAAGGCTTTAGAGACATCTTCTATATTCACAACATTGCGCGCCACGGTAGGAGAGCGTACCTTTCCCTTATGAAGGTAACTGACCGCGAATACGCCCTAGAGCTTGATAGAGCCGATCCACTGGCTCACTTCAAATCCCAATTTGTGATTGGTGACCCGGATATGTGTTACCTCGACGGTAATTCCTTGGGCCGTCTGCCTAAAGCAACCATCACAGCGATTAATGAGTTTATGACTAAGGAATGGGGCCCAGAAGTAGTAACTGGCTGGAGCCACTGGGTTGATGAGGCTCAACCAACCGGTGATTTATTGGGCGAAGCAGCACTTGGTGCGGCCCATGGACAGGTGCTCGTTTGCGACACAACTTCTGTGAACTTTTACCAATTATGTCTAGCTGCAATCCATGCACGTCCTGGACGCAAAACAATAATTACAGATGCGGCTAACTTTCCGACTGATCGATATATTTTGGATGGAATTGCAAAGCAATTCGGATTAAACCTAGTAATTATTGATAACGAAGATCCTTCAATTGCTACACACGAACGAATCACGACAGAAGTTCTTGCTCCTTATCTCAATGATGATGTTGCTTTGGTGACTCTTGAAGTTATTCAATATCGATCGGGTGCACGCACAGATTTGAAGTCAATTACCGATCAGGTTCGTGCAATCGGTGGATTAGTTGTTTGGGATGCTAGCCATGCTGTTGGAGCGATTGAATTAAACCTTGATGCAAACGGTGTCGACCTATGTGTTGGTTGCACTTACAAGTATGGAAATTCGGGACCTGGTTCACCTGCTTGGTTATATGTTTCAAAGCGCGTTCAAAAAGAACTACAGGTTCCGATTCAGGGTTGGTTTGCACAAGATGCGCAGTTTGAAATGGGACCAATTTTTGAACGTTCTCAAACAATTCGTGGATTTCAGATTGCAAGCCCATCACTTATGGGAATTCGTTGCGTGCAAACAGCTTTCTCGATGATCAAAGAAGCAGGTATCGACGCAATCGCGCACAAAGCAGCAGTAGGAACACAGATGATGATTGAGCTTTACGATGAATGGTTAGCTCCATTAGGTATAGAACTCAATACATCTCGTGATCCAAAGCAACGCGGTGGGCATATTTCGCTCGTTCACCCAGATGCTGCACAAATCTGTGTTGCTCTTCGGACAATGACAAATGTGATTCCGGATTACCGCACGCCTAATTCGATCCGTTTGGCAATTTCTCCCCTTCCAACCTCATATGTAGAGATTTGGGATGGTTTTGCCCGTATGCGTGATTTAGTGGCATCTGGCCGCTATAAAGAGGTTAAAGAAGGCGGTTCACGAGTCACATGAGCGAAAACTTTGATTCAGCACTTACATATACCTCGTACCTTGCTGTTGATGAATTGTTAAAACTTCAACGTCCGCTTTCTGCTGGACCAGAACACGATGAGATGTTGTTCATCATCATTCACCAAACGTACGAGCTGTGGTTCAAGCAGTTAATTCATGAGTTCCAAGAGGCACAACATGCATTGGAGTCTGGAGATTCGCATTACTCGCTAGCGATCTTGGGTCGAATTCGCACGATACTTAAAGTGTGTGTAACTCAAATTGATATTTTGGAAACGATGACTCCTTTGCAATTCAATGCTTTCCGTTCTTACCTTTCATCATCAAGTGGTTTCCAATCTGCGCAATTTAGAATGGTTGAAGCCTTGTTAGGTCGGCGTGATTCAAAGATGGCAGGCCATCTTCCGTTAGATATTCAAGAGCAAATTAAGGTGATCACAAGCAAGAACTCTGTTTGGGATTCAGCGCTTGCATATTTAGCAAAGCGTGGACATGCAATTCCTATGGATGTTCTTAATCGCAACAAATCTGAAAGTTACGCCGCTAATGAATCTGTGCAGGCGGTTCTGCTTGATGTTCACCGTAATGATCCAGAATCTGCGATGGTCTGTGAGCGACTTGTAGATATTGATGAAGGTTTACAGGAATGGCGTTATCGTCATGTAAAGATGGTTGAGAGAACCATCGGGCATAAGGTGGGTACTGGAGGATCCAGTGGTGCTGGATATCTAGCGAGCACTTTATTCAATCCGACTTTTCCAGATCTCTGGGAGATCCGTTCAAGTTTTTAGTTTGGTAAGCCTTTAATTACAACCTCAGATAATGCTTTGCGTGTTCGAGGGGCAATCTCCCGCTCGTAAGCAGGGCCTTCTAGTTGATCAGCTGAGGCTTGTTTACCGATAGCCATAATCACAATGGGGTTGGCTCCAACAAATAAAGAAGCGGCTTTTTCATGGTCAAAACCAGCCATTTGGTGGACTGCATAGCCTCGGTGATGGGCCTCGATAGTTAACTGAGCGGCCGCTAGGCCACAGTCATACATATAGGTTGGAATAGCGCTTCCATCAGCCTGTGTTGGAATTCCGGCAAGTGCAACAAAGGCAGATGCTCGTTTGGACCAGCTTTGATTGAATGGGACTAAACACTCCAATAAAGAAGTGAAGGTGGCGTCTCCACGCTTACCAACAACAAATTGCCATGGTTGAAAATTATTTGCCGAAGGTGCCCAACGTGCAGCCTCCAAGATTCCTACTAGCTCGACATCGGAGATCTCTGTTGTTTCATCTAGTGATCGAGGACTTCGACGTTCTGCGATTAGGTCATGAATCTCTACTGCTGTTTCGGCTCTAGTCATAACCATGAGCCTATCTTGAAATCAACGATAGTGATAAATGAGAATTGCGATGATGGAAAACACCGCTCCACCTGAGATCAAAAAGTACTTGACCCACGGTTTCATACCTGTGCGTTGCGCAGCTTTGCTCGCCATTTGCTTGGTGTGCATCATGATGCGACCGGCCCATGCAAACTCAGTTGCAAGAATTCCAAGTCCTGCTAACAAAACCAAAACTCCAGGTCCTGGTGCAACTAGTAAAACCGCACCCAAAACAGTTATTCCACCCCCGATTAAGCCGATGAATAAGCGCCACACTAAACGACCTGCAGGCGTTTTTCTTATCCAACTCCGTAAATTCACTTTGTTTTACTCACTAACAGTCGTTTCCCATAGGCAGCATCGGCAATTTCCTCGCGACGTTTCATATATGAATCAGATGCTCCCTCGATCATGTGCTCAAATCTAACATCTCCTTTAATCAAAGGATGCAACTCAGCGGCGGTTGTTTGTGAACCAAACACAGGAGTTTCAACGCGAACAATTTGAGTCACGATGTGCGGGTGCAGGAATCGATAGACCAAAGCAAGGCGTCGTAAGCCAAGATTAATAACATGGCGCATGCCACGATTGATTCGCTCCTGAACCATAAGGCGCTTAAAAGTAATGCCTGAAGCCTTCTTTGAAGGCGTTTGAGTGGCCAATTTATATAGCATTTCTGCGATCTCTTGGCCGCCAGTTGTATCTGGCAGCTCTGCACATTTAGATGACAAGCGTTGACGCACCATTGGATCCTGCAACATCTTTACCTTTTTGGTGATATCGGCAAGATCTGCTTGATCTGCACGTAATGCAAATCCAAAGTCATGACACCATTTAGCGCGAGCTTCTTGATCATCAGTTCCGCGGATATTGGAAACAAAGACCGTTGGAACTTGTGCCGGAAGAAGCTCATGAACACCGTTATATCCAGTTGCGCAAATACCTGCATCAAATGCATGAAGCACCTTTGCTAATGGGAAGTAACGTGCGACCTTAAGATCTAAACCTTCGGGAGCAAGTGAATTTCCATTTTTATCAACTGGTGCTTTGGTTAAAATCACTTGAAGATCTTTCCAGCCAAGCAATCCTGATAGTGCAGCGGTCATCTTTTCATTGACATCACCTTCGCCAGTTCCTAATTGAACAAGGACTGTAGGGCGGTTCAAATCTAAACCAAGTGCTTTACGTGCTTCTTCGCGAGTCATTGCATCCTCTTTGCGGAAAAGCGAGACAGGCGAAGTTAAAACAGAATCCTTACGTTTAGCAGTTGGGCCAAAATCATAAGAGCGTGCAATGTCACCGGGTTCAATGACCTTATCCATCATCGCTGACTGCAAACCTAGGACGAAACGTTGAGGTTTTTTCTGCCACAAACCACGTCGCACCCATACAAGTTTTAGATCGCGATTTGAATTCTTAGCTGCGATCACACCTGGGTAAGGAACCACTCCATCAAATGACAAAACCTTTGCATTGGTCTCTTCTACTAAGGCAAGCAAGCGATCACGAAGATAGATATCCCATTTTTCGCGTGTCATCCACATGCGGTCTTTTCCAGGAATGTACTCGCATCGAATACCCATGAAAGAAGGTATCTCTGCGATTCCGCCAGCCATTGAAACAATGATCGGGTTTGCGACCTCTTTAAGTGCAAGCGCAACAGCACTTGCGCGCGCAAGGTGCCCCATTCCAACGCCATTGCTTGTGGCAAGAATGATGGTCGGCTTGGTCATATCGCTAGCCTACCTGAATCTCTTTCTAACAATGAGTCCGATAATCAGGACCGCAAAGGCAATACCAACCCACTGCCAAAAGGAAATTGGGAAAGGTGCATGTTCAGGTAGGTCTGCACTTCTTTCACTTACTGCCGAATTAATACTAATCAGGGATACAACACCTGCGTGATCGGATGCGAGATTATTTGGAGGGGTTGCTCCAATAATTCGAGAGCTCACCGGCAAAGCTCCGTTTCGAACAAATATGTAATCCAATCGATCACTATAACCAGCATAGTTTCCTAGTTGCTGCGAATACTTCAAGCGATCAGGATCTGGACCTGTCAGAAGTGCATTCATTCCCCAGGTGTTGTTCATGGGATTCAACACATCTGGACCAACATCTTTGAATCCGGCTTCACGCATCAAAAGGTAAGCGTTACACAGGCTGCTTCCTGCAGGACATGCGTCACTTGCGGTTGGTTGACCACCTGCATTTGGATCATCAGGAATGCGTGGGTCACGAGGATCGCTATTGAAATCTCCCATGATCACAATCGGATGTTTTGTATTTTTCAAATCAGCGATTAGTTGTTCTGCCTGTTTTGCAGCGTTTGGGATCTTATTCTCATCCCACAGGGACTCGAGGTGTGTAGTTACAAAACGAACAGGTGTTTTTCCTATTTGGATATCTGCCCAGCTATATCCGCGATAGATAGTCATGATTGTTGGAACAATCGTGTAAGTCGTTTCATACTCTGAATTGCCTACCGCCAAAACTTTGCCAGCTAAATCAGCGCGGATCGCAAGAGCATCTGCGATTTCAAAGCCGCATGCAGCTTTATCTTGCCCAAATAGTGGCTGGAAGGTTTCTGGGTCATTAACCATGGTTACAAAAGGTACCGCCGCGATCGAATAACCAGTGTTGAGCGCTGTTTTTCCACCCTTAGATGCCAGAACATACTCCTGGCCTTGCGCTTTGGTTGCTGCAAGGAATTGGTCGGTAAAGTTGAAAACTTCTGTTCGCTTGCTCCAAGCATTCTTTTTACAAAACCAAATAGTTGCTTCTTGGATTCCAATTACATCAGGACGAGCTGCAATAACTTCAGCTGCAAGCTTTGGTGCTCGTTGATTGAAGTCAGTCGCCTTTACTTGATCCCACATAAATTGCGCAGCTGCAGACAAGTTTGGGATTAAATCCATCGCGACCCCGACATCTGCACCTAAATACAAATTGCGGGTCATTACAGTTACTTGAGGAGATTCGGCATTGGCTGCAGATGCAGGCATCATCATAAGCGCTACAAGAATCGATCCAAGTAATCGCTTCATAAAATCAATTACCCCAAGAAGAGTGAAGCGGACGTCCTTCTGCGTACCCTGCTGATGATTGAACTCCAACTGTTGCACGCTCTGCGAACTCAGTGATGTTCTGTGCACCTGCATAAGTAAAGGAAGAACGAACTCCAGCGATGATTTCATCTAATAGATCTTCAACACCGGGACGTGCTGGGTTTAAGAACATCCGTGAAGTTGAAATTCCTTCTTCAAACAACGCCTTGCGAGCGCGATCAAATGCATCTTCCTTTGATGTTCGGGCAGCGACTGCACGCGCAGATGCCATTCCAAAGGATTCTTTGTAAAGGCGACCATTTGCATCGCTCTGTAAATCACCAGGTGACTCGTATGTACCCGCAAACCATGAACCGATCATGACTTGAGATGCGCCTGCAGCTAATGCGAGCGCAACATCGCGAGGATGGCGAACTCCACCGTCGGCCCACACGTGTGCGCCAAGTTTCTTAGTCTCTGTTGCACACTCTAAAACAGCTGAGAATTGTGGGCGTCCTACACCGGTTTGCATACGTGTTGTACACATCGCTCCTGGGCCTACGCCTACCTTGATGATGTTGGCACCGGCTTCAACAAGGTCATGTGCACCTTGTGCGGTTACAACATTGCCAGCAACGATTGGAACCGTTGGACTAATCGAACGAATAGCTGCCAAAGCTTCAAGCATCTTCTTTTGGTGACCATGAGCGGTATCTACAACTAAAACATCTGCACCGGATTCAATCAACGCCGCAGCTTTTGCAGCCACATCGCCATTAATTCCAACCGCTGCGGCAATACGTAAGCGACCTTGTGCATCTAGCGCTGGTGAGTACAAAGTTCCGCGAAGCGCACCGATGCGAGTCATGATTCCCACTAGATCACCATTGCTGGAAACAACTGGTGCCAACTTATGGCGGTGTTGATTTAAGAAATCAAAAGCTTCGCGAGCCCCTAATGAATCTGGCATCGTTGTTAAATTCTTGCTCATTACCTGACCAAGCTGCGTAAAGCGATCCACGCTCTTGCAATCCTCTTCAGTAATGATTCCGACTGGTTTTCCATTTTCTACAACAACGACTGCGCCATGTGCGCGCTTGTGCAACAAGCTAATTGCATCGGCAACAGTTGATTGTGGTGAAAGGGTGATCGGTGTATCAAAGAATGGGTGACGTTGCTTTACCCACGTGATGACATCATCGACAACACCATGTGGAATATCTTGAGGGATAACTGTTAGTCCACCTCGTCGAGCAATGGTCTCTGCCATACGTCGCCCAGCAATAGCTGTCATGTTTGCAACAACTAGTGGAATCGTTGTTCCGGTTCCATCTATGGATGAAAGATCAACATCCATTCGAGAAGAAAGTTCGGAACGGCTTGGCACCATGAAAACATCGTCATAGGTGAGGTCGTGGGTTGGTTCATTTATGAATCGCACGTAGGTAAACAATACTCAGGTAGGATAGAAGAATGTCTAAACCACTCATTTCCGTACGTGGCTTAACCAAGGTTTTCGGGGATTTCACCGCTGTAAATGGCATCGACTTCGATGTGGCTAAGGGTGAGTCCTTCGGATTACTAGGTCCCAACGGCGCTGGTAAATCCACAACTATGCGAATCCTGGCTGCCACATCAACCCGCACATCCGGAACCGTCGAGATCTTGGATAAAGATCCAGAGCAGTTCGGCCCACTTGTTCGTGCTCACCTTGGCGTGGTTCCACAACAAGACAACCTTGATAACGAGCTAACGGTTAGTGAAAACCTATACATCTATGGACGTTACTTTGGCTTGTCAAAGAAGTTCATCAAGAACAAGATCGAAGAGCTTCTTGAGTTTGCACAGCTCGAAGAAAAGCGCGATGTAAAGGTTGAAGCGCTCAGCGGTGGAATGAAGCGTCGTCTGACTATTGCTCGAGGTCTTGTCAGTGAGCCGGACATCTTGCTTCTTGATGAACCAACAACAGGTTTAGACCCACAAGCGCGTCATATTCTGTGGGATCGACTTTTCCGTTTGAAGGAACAAGGTGTAACTCTTGTTCTCACCACACACTTCATGGATGAAGCAGAACAACTCTGTGACCGTCTTGTTGTGATGGATAAGGGTTCAATCATGGCTGAAGGTTCTCCAGCAGGATTGATCAAGGAGTATTCAAGCAAGGAAGTTCTTGAAGTTCGTTTTGGTAGCGATCGCAACAAAGAGGTTGCTCCACAGCTTGCAACAATGTGTGAGCGTATGGAGACACTTCCTGATCGTGTCTTGATGTACACCGAAGATGGCGAAGCACTTCTGGAACAGATTATGCAGGCAAAGCTTCACCCAACAACTTCACTGGTTCGACGAAGCTCACTTGAAGATGTATTCCTACGCCTAACTGGAAGAACATTGATTGAATGAACGCAGGTATTGATGTTCCTCAGATTCAACGTTTTGGAGCTTTGTATATAGCTTCAGCCCGTTTGAAGTCGATGTCTAAGTGGAAGGCGATTATCGCAGCTGTAGACATCGGAAACCCTCTGTTTTATCTCATTGCAGTCGGTATTGGTATTGGTGTGCTTGTTGAACAAGGTTCGGGCACCAGCGGTACAAATGGCATTAAATACATTGCTTTTATCGCTCCTGCCCTACTAGCAAACACAGCGATTACAGGCATTATGGATGAGACAGTATTTCCAACTATCGAAGGCTTTAAGTGGCGCAAGCTTTTCTTTGCTCAAAATTCAACACCGATTACCGGTCGTCAGATTGCAATTGGTGTGTACCTAGCGGCTATTTGCCGAGCCATCTTTTCAGTAAGTGTTTACTACATTCTTTTACTTGCATTTAATGTTGTTGACTTTGGTGTTAGCGCATTGCTGGTGCCGGTTGCTATTTTTGGTGGCGGCGCATTTGGAGCAGTTATTTTGTTTGCCGCGGCAAAGATAGAAAAGGATGACCAATTCTTTAATATCTTGGGTCGTTTGGTAATTATGCCAATGTTCCTATTCTCTGGAACTTTCTTCCCATTGTCATCGATGCCGATTTATTTGCAACCTATTGGTTGGGTCTCACCTTTGTGGCATGCAACTGAATTAGGACGTGAAGCCGCTTACGATTATGGAATCAGTAACTTGATGGTAATTGTTCACTTCTCTGTTCTAGCTTCGTTAGTTGTTATTGGACTTGTTCTTTCCACTCGCCAATTTGAAAAGAGGTTGGCAAAGTGAAGACCGCAGTTCAGATTGCAGAAGGCAGAAAATCTAGCGCTATGTACGCGGGACGTCCCTACGTTCTACTAGAGCGAGGCTGGATCGCATTTAAGGCAACAACTTGGATTCCAGTTGTAACCGGCTTCGTCGAGCCAGTTCTTTTCCTATTGGCTTTTGGTTACGGGATGGGAAACCTTGTTGGAGATGTAACTACTGGAAGCACAACAATTGATTACACCTTGTTTATCGCACCAGGTCTGCTTGCAAACAGTGCGATGAACGGTGCAATTTACGATTCAACCTGGAATGTCTTCTGGAAACTCAATGAATCCAAGCTGTATAAAACCATGCTCTCAACTCCACTTGGGCCACTAGATATCGCACTTGGAGAGATCACTTGGGCGCTAATTCGTGGTCTGGTGTACTCACTTGGCTTCCTTACCGTCGTGACCGCCCTTGGCCTAACCCCAAGTTTCTGGGCGATCTTGGCGATTCCAGCGGCCTCCCTGATTGCATTTGGCTTCGCTTCATTCGGAATGGCGATTACCTCTTACTTCAAGACGTACCAACAAATGGGCTTCATTAATATCGTTCTACTTCCAATGACCTTGTTCTCGGGCTCGCTCTACCCAATCTCCGTTTACCCAGATTGGTTAGAAAAAGTCATCATGGCCTTACCTCTGTGGCACGGTATCGAGTTGGTGCGCGCTTTCTGGTTTGGAAATGTGACCTCGGGAGTATTTGTACACATCACTTACTTCTTGGTGATGATCGCAGCTGGCCTATTTGTTACATCCCGCAGATTACGAGCATTGTTCCTTCGTTAATCCTTGCTATAACGAGCATCAGGTACCAGTGCTGGGCATTTCCACCCTGGAGCAATTACTGGTTCAAAATGCCACCATTCATTTTCGAAAACGCGGCATAAACCAAACTTAGAACCGTGTACTTCGAGCCATCCGGCACCAACTGGTTCGTTGGGATAGTTAACATCAATTGCAATTCCCCATGGATGATGGGAAACCAATGGTGGTGCAACCCACTTATTTGCTTCCTCTTTCGAACGGTACTTTCTAATCGCTTGGTTATACAAAGTTTTTTGTCTGCTTAGTGATCTAAAGCCAGAAACTATGTAGATTCTTTGTCCATCTTGTGCAGCAGCGGCTTGTGCAGCTTTAAATCGATAAACAAGTTGTTTATCAAGTGCCGTAGGTCGAACTAAGGAGTGTGGAATTGCACCCGCACCTAAGGAAACCTCTGTTTTTTCACAACCTTTAATTACATTGGAAACACGTAAAGAAAAAGTTTTTTTATTCATGCAACTTAAGGGAATCGTGTCGGATGCGTGAGAAACCTCATTAATAAGTGAAAAAACCAATAAAAAGGCTATAAAAACCCTGGTTTTTCTCATGGCAGCAGTCTAACGGGGTTGCTTTTTAAATAAACCGTGGGAGAATTACGTTCTAGTTAAAACTAACTAAAACGAACCGGGAGAGTACTTCTCAAACGAGTTTCAAAAGCTGAAACCTTTGTCGTACATGTTTTACAAATGCTCACACAGACTAACCACAAGCAGACTTTTAGATTTGTACCATCAACATCAGTTCCAGTAGACCCAAAGCGTGTCGAAGAGATTCTCAAGCAAGAATGGCAATTATTTACTAAGGGCACAGATAAGAGCGCCGAAGAGAGCCGCCGATCTTTCAAGGCGTTGCCATTGGGTGTAACTTCAAGTTTCCAGCACTGGGATCCATATCCGATCTCTATTGCTAGCGCTAAAGGCGCATATATGACAGATGTCGATGGTCGCAAACTGCTCGACCTTTCAATGGGTTTCGGAGCCATGTTTGCCGGTCACCTCAATCCAACAGTTATTGAAGAGATTGAAAGTTCATTATCTACAGGAATGCTCTTTGTGACGCCTTCCCCAATCTCGACTGATGCAGCAGAGCGAATCTGTAAGCGCTTTGAAATTGATCAGGTTCGTTTCACAAACAGTGGTACTGAATCGACTATGTACGCAGTGCGCGTTGCGCGTTCAGCCACAGAGAAGATGGGAATCCTAAAAATTGAAGGTGGTTACCACGGTAGCTACGACCCATTTGTAGTCTCATCAAAACCACCAGTAGACAAAATTGGAGATCCAAATAAGCCAAAGGCTTACATCGACTCTAACCTCGTTCCAGGAGATATCTACGTCGTTCCTTTCAATAACATCGAAGCTCTTGAGAAGATGTTTAAGAAGAATGCAAAGAAAATTGCCTGTTTCATTGTTGAACCAGTTCTTGAAAACCTTGCCATCGTTCTTCCAGATGAGGGTTACCTTGAGAGCGTCCGTGAGCTGTGCGACAAGTACAACGTTGTTCTCATCTTTGATGAGGTTAAGACGGGTCTTACCGCAGGGGCACATGGAGCATCTGTTCGCCTCGGTGTTCAACCAGATTTGATCACCCTTGCTAAATCAATTGGTGGCGGAGTACCTCTAGCCGCTTTTGGTGGCAAGAAGAAATATATGGACTTTGTAACTAACGGAAAGATGGCGCACTTCGGAACATTTAACGGTAACCCATTAGCAATGGCTGGAATCCGCGCAATTGATCGCATTTGTACAGATGAAGCATTGGCTGCTGCCGAAGCGCTTAACCAACAAGCTCTAGATCGAATTAGCGCCATTATTGAGGAGTATCAGCTTCCAGCTCACACGGTTGGCTTCGGAGTAAAGGGCTGCGTTACTTGGTCTACACAGCCTGTTCGTAACTACCGCGATTACAAAGCAACTGATTTTGGTATCGCTGAAGCTCACTGGCTCTTTGCACTCAACCGCGGAATCATCACTCCCCCAGGATTAGATGAGCAGTGGTTAATATCTTTGGCCCATGGTCAGACTGAGATTGATTTACTTGTTGAAGATTTTCGAGAGTTCGCTATAGCGCTTCGAGCATAATTTGAACCGCTTTAACCATTTGATCTAATGGCATCGTAGGCAATCCGGGGAACTCTCCTGCCTGCTCATCCATGAGTGGCACATGTACAAAACCACTACGGATACTTGTGCCCTCAAACTTGTTTTGGGCAATATAAAAGATGTGATTGCACAAAAAAGCGCCAGCGCTCAATGAAATTGCTGATGGGATTCCTTCAGCTTTAATCGCTTCAACAATCGCTTTGATTGGCAAGGTGCTTTCGTATGCAACAGGACCACCTGCAAGAATGGGAATATCACTTCGCGTTACACCTTCATTGTCGGCAAGGCGAGCATCATCTAAGTTAATTGCGATTCGTTCAGGTGTTATCTGTGTACGGCCTTCTGCTTGACCTAATGAAATTACAACATCTGGCTTATGTTGCTCAATCAATCCCAATAAACGTTCTGCGGATTGCGCGTATGCGACAGGCAAGATCGCAGTAACTATGTTGTCACCACTAATCTGCTTAACTATTTCACCTGAAGGGTTAAGGCTGGCCTTTCCAAAGGGTTCAAACCCTGTCAGCAGCACCTTAGTCATGCGCTAAGTATTACCCAACTAGCCATGAAGCGATATCTATGCCCTTTACAACTAGAACCATCAGGATGAAGACAACTACTCCACCAATTCGATAGATCTTTCGACCCTTTTCGGTGGTTTTCCAATCTGTCTCAGGCGCATCAGTAATGGAATCTAAATAGTGCAAGAAGAAACCAGGTAGAGCCATCACCACAAAGCTCCATTTCAAGAAGCTCTCCGGAGAGCCAAAAGCACCTTCAATCATGTTGGAAACAAGGGCCATGACAAAGATCATGACTACGGTCTTGAAAACACCCTTTGGAAGATATAACTTCTTTTTGGGGAGATTGTCTTCGAGACTCAATGCTGTGATTTGAGGAATCGCAAATAACAAGGTTCCGAGAATTAGGTTCAGGGTTGAACCAACAAATGGTGCTGCCATGATGAAGAAGACAAAGATTTTGAAGGCTAGTGAGCGAATCTTTTGAGATTGTGATGGTTTTTTGATCTCTACATGAAGTGCACGCAGACGCATTGGATAGTGCTCGACGGCAATATCTTCCAGAGCTATCCGAATCAACAACAGACCCGCTGCTATTAACGCCAACTCTGTTCCATATTCGGTAATTGGTAGTTCAAGACGTGCTAAACCATTCATCGCAGCGACCATCTTTGTAATTACCCAGAAGGTCAGCAATGTGCCTAGCGCGTAATCGGTAATTCGCTCCCACATATCATCTTGTGTGCGAACCAATCGGCGGAATGGTCGGAACGCGCTTGCAAGCAACGCTGGTGCAAAGAACAAAACCATCACACCAATTGTCGTTAACAACTCTGGTCTATTTGTGATGTTGCCAAATACCAAGGCTGCTAGGAAGAAGACAAAGCCTGCAACAAGACCTGCAAATGCATCAAAGATGGCAACCGCCATAATCAATGCAACGATGATCCAAGTAGGCGGTAGTGATTCCCCGCCCGTATTGATCGTTGCAATTATTCCCAGAATAAATCCAATAGGCATGAGCACTGCTGCCCAAGAGCCGATCATGGCTCGAATTGTGTTGCCGTCCTGAATCGTGCGAGTCAACAATGGTGAGAAACGATTAAATCGATGAGCAAGAGATACAAACAGGAAATCACTTTCATCTGTGTAGCGGTTGCCCCAGGTGTTAGAAAGATCGCCCTTTCCTGGTTCATTCTTGAGTAGCTTTAAAGCGCCAGATGAAACAGATTGGAGCGACTCTTGGTCCTGCTCCTCATCGCTTTGCTTTTCGTTGCGCTTAATAGAAGTTAGCGCGGTAAGGGCCGCAAAACCAGCTAAATGTAAGCCTTTTGTGGTCTCTGGATCACTGAGTGGATCATAGGGTTGTAATCCCGCTGTGAGTACTTTTACCGGTTCTTGATCAATTGGTGCAGGTTCTTCCTCTAAATTCAAATTAGGACATTTGTTATCCCATTGCACAACGCCTTCTTCATCCTTGCAAAACTCAATCTCTTTTTCAGAAACAGTTCCGTTATCATCATACACTTCGATGGTAAATGAATGAAATCCAGGTGGAACATCATCTGGAATTTCAATATCTAGATCTTCGGCTTCTGCTTCGGTTATGCGATCAATAACAACTTTTTTGTCAACTGAGTTGGCAGGCAGTATCGAAAAATTTAGTAAGATAAGAAGGAGCAGTAAAAATTTCTTCATTATTTGCCCTTTACATTCACGGTGACCTTGACTTTTTGTCCAGGCTTTAATCCAGTAATTGTCGCTCTTGCTGAATTCTTGTTTGAAGAATTGCCTGGCTTGCTTTCAATAACTGCTTTAGAAGGTACTTTGGCGGCGACTGCACGTGCTTCGGTAGCAACTCGTGAAGCAACCGCTGCAACCGCTGCGGCTTTGATAGCTAAATCTGACTTTCTTGTTGCCTCAGCCCTAATTGCTACAACCTCTGCATTCAGGATTGTTACTTGTGCATTTGCAGTTGCAAGATTCTCTTGGGCTTTTGCTTCAAGATTGTTCTTATCTTGCAGTACTACCTCTGCTGCCTCAACACTTTTTTCAAATGAGACAATCCTTTGTGATAACTCTTGAATCTTTTGGTTAATCTCGCTGCGGGCTGACTCGCTTGTAGTTTTAGCGGCTTGATCAGCTAGCGCAGCCTTTTCATTAAGCGCCTTTAGGAGAGTTTCATAGGCACCCTTAACCGAATCACCTGCTGCGATCTTTTCCGCCGTTGCTTTCGCCGCTACATCGCTGGCGGTTTTAGATTGATTTACCGCTTGTGTTGCAAGGGTTTGCTTGTTCACAACAAGCTTTGTGGCTTCAATGGCCACTTTTTGCGCTTCATTTGCGCTGTTTTTTGCCTCTGTTGCACTTACCAACGCTTGGGCGGCGACTTTATTTGCTGCCGCCTTGGCAGCTGCGGCAACTGCATTTGCTTGAGCTAACACTTGGGCAGCGGCAGTCTTTGAGGTCAATGAGTTGATTGCAATGTCTACTGGCGCTTTTGTGTTTGAGCTCGATAAAGCAGCCTTGGTCGTCTTGGTTGCTGCAGCTGCAGCTGCCGTCACTGCAGCTGCCACATCTGTGTACGCCTTCTTAGCCGATGCGGTTGCAACAGCTTTACTCGCAGCGGTGGTTGAGAGTTCTGTTAATGATTGTTGTACAGATGCTGCAGCTTTGTCTGCAACAGCCTGTGCTTCTAATGCACTCTTTACTAATTCGGCTGCCTTAGCTGCTGCATCAGCTGCTGCTTTCTGCGATGCAGCGGTTGCAGCTTTCTCTGCTGCGATTCGTGCTGCTTCCTCTGCAGCTTTCTTGTCGGCTAACGCTTTTGCTTCCGCCGCGATTCGCGCAGCTTCCTCTGCAGCTTTCTTCTCAGCTAACGCTTTGGCTTCTGCGGCTGCTTTCTCTGCTGCAATTCGTGCAGCTTCCTCTGCAGCTTTCTTCTCAGCTAACGCCTTGGCTTCTGCGGCTGCTTTCTCTGCTG
>JACCDK010551098.1_pt1 | contig 21260 bp, 21 predicted proteins | sample 7445871 | NCBI WGS metagenome assembly JACCDK01 (sample SAMN15323436, study PRJNA562643) | freshwater metagenome | isolation source: river surface water | place: USA:Blue River Watershed | collected 2017-08-15
CAACGTCGCGGCGGTCATGAAGACCCTGGTGACACGTGGCCTGGTTGAGGAGTATGGCCTAGAGAATGAGACGGGGACGCTCCTCTACAAGACCACCAGCTACTTCCTTGAAAGACTTGGCCTCAATTCACTCAGCGATCTGCCTCCACTCGCTCCTCATCTACCTGATATTGACGGACTCGACGAGATTCTCGATTCGCTCACGGACTAACCAAGCTCGTACAATTATCCCGCCCCTACACGGAGCATATCCTGCGCGCTGCGCAGGGGAGTTGACTGTCGAGAATGGATAGCCCTCATGGCCGAGATGCGCCTTAATAAAATTATCGCTGACGCCGGAATCACTAGCCGTCGTGGCGCGGACGAGCTCATCATGGATGGACGAGTGACCGTTGACGGTCTTCAGGTTCGTGAACTCGGTGCCAAATTCGATCCAGACAGCCATAAAGTTGCCATTGATGGTGAGACAATTACGAGGGCTTTGTCTAAGACTTATTTAGCACTTCATAAACCACGCGGTGTTTTGTCAACAATGTATGTCCCCGATGGGCGCCCTTCACTTTCTGACTTTATTGACCTGCGCACCGAGCGTCTTTTTCACGTTGGGCGTTTAGATAAGGATTCAGAGGGCCTGATTTTGCTGACCAATGATGGTGATCTGACCTTTCGAGCCACCCACCCATCCTTTGGTTTAGAGAAGACATACATCATTGAGTATGAGGGGAAGTTACCGGCAGGGGTGGACAAGATTCTTCTCAAAGGTGTGGAGCTCGAAGATGGCATGGGAAGGGTCTTGGACTTTAAGCGCCTTTCACCACAGTGGATCGAGGTCGTGATTCATGAGGGTCGTTACCACATTATTCGTAGACTCATGGAGGCTGTAGGGGTAGAAGTTCTTCGCTTGATTCGCACTAAATTTGGTCCCATCTCCCTGGGGGAGACACTTGAGGGAAGATGGCGCGACCTTAATGCGGCTGAATTGACAAGTCTACAAAACGCTTTACAAATAAAATAACAAACATATTTGAAATCTATTAGTCTATAAAACTATTTATCTATAAAAACCTTGTGTTGACTTCAGATAATGGTTTTATCGATATTTATACGCTTGAAGAGCTCATATAAAAAATAATAAATCGACATTTTATCTCGGAGGGATCGAGACATCTTAAGGCCACTACAAAAAATTCGTACCGATAAATAACGGAAAACCAACATATAGATAAATGGTTTAAACGTGTTATATATATCTTCGAAACCAGCGCCTGAGGAGTACCATTGCCTGATGCCAGTACGAGCAATTCGAGGCGCGACTCAAGTTGCGGCCAACACCGCCGAGGCTATCGCTGCCGGTACCCAAGAACTCGTCTCGGAGATCATCAAGAGTAATGGGCTCGAAACCGCACAGATCATTTCTATCCTTTTTACGGCTTCTGCCGACCTTACCGCCTCATTTCCTGCCGCGGCGGTCCGTTCCTTGGGTCTTGAAGACACCCCGCTTATCTGCGCGGTTGAAATTGATGTGCCTGGATCTCTGGATCGAACAATTCGGGTGATGGCGCATGTTGAGACTGAGCTCAAAAAGGCAGAGATTTCCCATATTTATCTACATGGCGCAAAAGCCCTGCGCGCAGATATCGCCCAATAGGCTTTGAGGATCAATTTTTTATGACCTTTTCCCACGTTCATATCATCGGCTCTGGTCTTATCGGTAGCTCGATCGGCTTGGGCCTTGTTCAAAAAGGCATAGAAATCTCCATGGCTGATATCGACCCCGCCGCTCAGGCGTTGGCACAAGATCTCATGAAGACTTCTCCATCGAGCGATCCCGACATCGTTATCATTGCAACCCCACTAGGGTCTATCAGGCAGGCTTTAGAGAGGGTTGATACCTCAACTGTGAAGTTAGGGGTTATGGATATAGCATCGGTGAAGGCTAAAGTTAAAGTTGAAGTAACAGAATCAGGCCTCTCGCCCGCCAAATTTCTTCCAACCCACCCCATGGCAGGCCGTGAGGTCGGGGGAGCGCAGTCGGCTCGAGCGGACCTTTTCGCTGGAAGACCCTGGATTATTGATTCAAAGGGAGTGGATGAAAACCTTCGAACAGCAGGTCTTGAGCTCATTGAGCTCCTGGGAGCATCACCTGTTGAACTCGACAGCGCAGAGCATGATCAGGCAGTTGCCCTAGTTTCGCATTTGCCACAGATAGTTGCCTCTTTGCTAGCCGGCCAACTTCAGGGGGCCAATCCGAAGTGGCTAGAACTTTCCGGGACGGGGCTACGCGACACGATCAGAATTGCAAGTTCCAGCCCAGAATTATGGAAAGAAATCATTGCAGCAAATAGAAGTTCCATTGAACCGCTTTTGAGAAGTTTCATTGCTGATGCGGAAAAAATCTTAGAGAAGTTAGGCGATGAAGAGTTTCTTTCAGAAGTAATTGAGAACGGGCGGAAAGGTCGAGCTCTCATTCCAGGAAAGCATGGGGGAAAGCAACGTAGCTACACATATCTTCCTATAGTGATTGAAGATAAACCTGGACAACTTGCAGCGCTTTTTGATGAGTGCGCAATTGCTGACGTGAATGTTGAGGATCTTGCAATTGAGCATAGCCCCGGTCAATTCACAGGATTAATCACGCTAGCGCTCTCTGAATTTGACGCTGCAAAACTAGCAGATCACCTGCGCGTAAAAGGATGGAGCGTTCACACCCAACGTTAGGTAACGCAGGGTGATTGCGAATAGAATTGCTTAACTCAAAGATGGGCTCATAATCATGATTGTTGTAGCGCTAGATGGCCCAAGTGGTTCTGGAAAATCGAGCACATCTAAAGAAATTGCTATTCGCGCTGGTTGGAATTATCTTGATACGGGTGCGCTCTATCGCGCAGTAACGTTCATTGCTTTATCGATAAATAGTGAAAAATCTGATGAGATTCTCTCAGAATTGAAGAATCGACCTATTAAATTTTCTCCGGATCCGCGCAGCCCCAAAGTTTTTGTAGGTGACCAAGATATTTCCACAGAGATCCGTTCGCATGAAGTTACGGAAAAAGTTTCGGTAATCAGCGCCTTGCCTGAAATTCGTCACGAACTTTTACAGTTGCAAAGAAATATCATTGCAAAAGCTGAGCGTGGAATCGTCGTTGAAGGCAGAGATATTGGCACGGTGGTGTGCCCTGATGCGCCGCTCAAAGTGTTTCTGACTGCCAATATTGCGGCTCGAGCCCTGAGACGGGATGCAGAACTTGCCGACAAATCACAAGGCTTGGAATCTGTAGGAGAGTCACTCGCTGCCAGAGATGTCATAGATTCCACCCGAAAAACATCCCCGCTAGCGCCAGCTTTTGATGCAGTGCACATCGATTCCACGGAGTTAACACTGCCTGAAACAGTGGACCGTATCTGGGAGTTGTTAACTGAACGTTCACTCTTAGGACTTCCAGTGGTCGCAATTTTGGGACGACCAAACGTTGGAAAATCAACTCTCATCAATCGGTTTTTAGGCCGGCGCGAAGCGATAGTTGAAGATACGCCCGGTGTTACACGAGATCGAGTTCAATATGAATGCGAATGGGGTGGTCGTCGCTTTATCATTATGGACACAGGTGGTTGGGAATCAAAACCAGATGGAATCTCTGTTCAAGTCAGCGCAAGTGCAGAGTTAGCAATGCATCAGGCAGATGTCCTCTGCTTTGTTGTAGATGCTCAGGTAGGAGCATTAGATGAAGACGATGTTCTTGTTCAAGAACTTCGCAAAGCTAAGAAACCCACGTTATTAGTTGGAAATAAAGTTGATGGTGATAACGATGAATCTGATGCGCATGCGCTTTGGAATATAGGGTTGGGCCAACCGCATTTTGTATCGGCTCTTCACGGCCGAGGAAGCGGTGATCTACTTGATTCAATTGTTTCACTGCTGCCAGAAGTTGGAGCTGCTCAGGTACAAGATGGCTACCGCCGAATCGCCTTGATAGGTCGACCTAATGTTGGCAAATCAAGTCTTCTCAATGCGTTAGCGGGTGAAAATCGATCGATTGTGGATGAAACTGCCGGAACCACGCGAGATCCAGTTGATGAGCTTATTGAGTTTGGCGGCAGCATCTGGCGTTTTGTCGATACTGCAGGCCTGAAAAAGCGTGCAAACCAAGCAAGCGGCACTGATTATTACGCAACCCTGCGAACGCAGACGGCGCTGGAGCGCTGTGAGTGCGCAGTTGTAGTTCTCGACGCTTCAGTTCCAATATCTGAACAGGATTTGCGAATCATCACCATGGTTGAAGAAGCCGGAAAGGCGATGGTGATTGTGATGAATAAATGGGATTTAGTTGATGAAGATCGCCGTGACCAATTGGATAAAGAAATTGACCGCCATCTCGATCAGGTTGAATGGGCGCAACGTGTAAATGTCGCAGCTAAGACTGGTTGGCACCGGGACCGATTAGCGCCAGCGCTTCGCACAGCAATTGATTCTTGGGAACGTCGTATACCTACTGCAAAACTCAACTCCTTCTTGGGCGCACTTATCGGAGCGACTCCTCCTCCTGTCCGTGGTGGAAAACAACCAAAGATCTATTACGCAACACAAGCAGGAATTGCCCCACCTAAGTTTGTTATCTTCTCGAGCGGCTGGATTGAAGCCTCTTATCGTCGATTCATCGAACGACGCTTACGGGAAGAGTTTAAATTCCCAGGTACACCCGTTCAGGTAGCCATTCGGGTGAAAGAGCGAGATAAGGAGTAGCGATGTTGACTATCCCTAACGCGCTCACCTTCGCACGATTCTTGGGAATCCCACTCTTCATCTACCTCGCGTTGGGTATTGAAGCTGATGGTTGGGCCATTGTGGTTCTTGCCGTTGGGGGAGCAACTGATTACTTTGATGGCAAGTTAGCTCGTGCACTCGGTCAGGAATCAAAATTCGGCGAGATTGCAGATCCCACCATAGATCGTCTGTATATCGTGGCAACGCTCGTTACTCTCTATATTCGAGAGGCGGTACCTCTCTGGTTAATTCTCCTACTGCTTTTTCGTGATTTTTTTATGGCCATTGTTGCAGGAGTGATTGCTTTGAAAGGTTTAGCACCTCTCAAAGTTACCTATCTTGGTAAAGCTGCCACCTTTAATCTCTTGTATGCCTTCCCATTTCTTTTGCTAGCCCTTAGCGACGGCTGGTACGGAACTTTCGCATTTATCTTTGGTTGGGCCTTTGCAATCTGGGGTGTGTGCCTCTACCTTGGAACTGCGGTAGGTTATTTCCTCACGGCACTTAACGCCATTAGAGTTCGTCCACGAATTATCGAAGGGTAACTTCATGTCACATATTCCGGCAGATCTTCACTACACCAAGGAACATGAATGGGTTGCCCCAACGTCAACTCCACTTCGCATTCGAATGGGCATCACTGACTACGCACAGGGCGCCCTTGGAGACATTGTCTACGTTCAAATGCCAAGGATTGGAGAGACAGTGAGCGCCAATCAAGTGTGCGGTGAGGTTGAATCCACGAAGAGCGTCTCAGAAATTTTTGCACCGGTCTCGGGAACTATTGTTGCGGTCAACGGCGAGTTAGAAAGTGCGCCAGAACTGATCAACTCAGACCCATACGGCGCAGGCTGGCTGGTAGAGATAGAAGTGCCAGCTGAACCATCGGGCCTTTTGAGCGCCGAACAGTATGGGCAAATTACAGCCTAACTTCGGCTTGATTTCTCAATTCCAACTCTCTAGTGTCACCCTTAAGTTGACGTCCAAAGTCGGAAGTTTTCTATGGGGGAGGAGTGGGATATGGCATCTGCAGATCAAGATCGCGAACTCACCAGCACCCTTCACCTTGGTCTTCGTTCGGTAGTCGGAAATTCCCCAGCGACGCTGATAGAAGATCTCTACCAACAAGCGACAGAGGAAGAGAAGGCAATCATCACCAGCGCTCTAGCCGGCGATGGCGAAAGTGCAATGATCTTTATTCATCGCGGCGCTCAAAAGGGATCGCGATTTCTTGTGAATAGAAATGGTGTGACCATTGGACGCGCTCCAGAAAACTCTATATTCCTTAACGATGTCACTGTTTCTCGCAAACATGCATCTATTGAAAGAGAAGGTAGAGATTTCATATTAAGAGATTCTGGGAGCCTCAACGGTTCTTATGTTAACAACGTCTCTGTCACCGAAAAGAAACTTACACCTGGTGACGAGATTCAAATTGGAAAATTCCACCTGCTCTTCATTGGGGCAGCTTCATCAGGGGAGAAGTAAGTTGAGCGTTCCGGCACGTGCCTATTTAAGCATTGGCGAAGTACTCACCAAATTGCGTGGTGACTTTCCAGATATCACAATTTCAAAGATTAGATTTCTCGAATCAGAAGGACTCATTGAGCCACAGCGAACCCCATCGGGATATCGTAAATTCACAACAACAGATCTAGACCGCCTTCGCTATGTTCTCTTGGCACAACGCGATCAATACTTGCCGCTTAAGGTAATAAAGGAAAATCTTGATGCTCTAGATCGTGGATTACAACCTGCTCCCACTGGGGGAGTAGCTGCTCCGCGACCAACCTTGGCAACGGTAGATGGTGAATTTGCTCCGGCGAATTTTGCCGAGCAATCAGAGATGAGATTAAGTCGTGAAGAGCTACTTAAAGCATCAGGTCTTGAAGATAACCAGTTGGTTGAGCTTGAGTCCTATGGACTCATTACTATACGTGGTCGACATTACGATGGTGATGCGCTTTCGGTTGCCAAGGCTGTGGCTGAAATGGCCGGCTTTGGAATCGAACCTCGACATCTGCGCTCCTTTAAATCTGCAGCAGATCGTGAAATTGGTTTGATTGAACAGGTGATTACACCGTTTACACGCCAGAAGAGTTCTGAGGCGAAGGCAAGAGCAGAAGAAGTTCAGAAAGAGATTGCTTCACTTTCAGTGCGTCTTCATGCAGCCTTAGTTCGCGGCGGACTCAATCGCCCACGTTAGTTCTGTAGACCAAAAAATAAAGAAAATTAAGATAGAGAATCTCCAATGTTGATTCCTGTTGAGGTAGTTGGAGTGCGCATCGAGATGCCCTCTAATCAGCCCATCGTCCTGCTGAAGGAGATTGAGGGAACGCGCTTTCTACCCATCTGGGTCGGTGCAGTGGAGGCAACCGCCATCGCCTTTGCCCAGCAAGGGCTGCAAGCGCCACGCCCTCTGACTCATGATCTCGTTCGCGACATCCTCGACCGTGTAGACATAACTCTGACAGCTGTCCACATTACAAGGATTGAGGATGGGATCTTTTTCGCTGACCTTCATCTGCGCAGCCTTGAGGGTGCGCTTGCGCCCTTATCTGCCAGACCGTCAGATGCCATTGCGATAGCCCTGCGCACGAAGAGCAACATTCTCGTTGAAAATGAGTTATTGGATTCGGCAGGCATTGATATTCCTGAACAGGTAGCTGCGAGCGCGAGCGCGTCGGGGGATCAGGAGCTGGAGGCATTTCGCGAATTTCTTGAAGGGATCAATCCGGAAGACTTCGCTGGTTAGAAGTCTAAACCTCAAGTAGAGGTTTTGTTCGTGTCGGTCATGGGATCCACAGAGTTTCAGGCGTAACCTTACGTATCCCCACCAAGTGAAGGCGAGCCCCCTCTCGTGACAGACCAAGAATTTGAAATCGGATATCGCGGTGCAACCGCATGCGCGGCCGCTGGAATCTCTTATCGCCAGCTCGATTATTGGGCGCGTACTGGTTTAGTTGAACCATCTATCCGTACTGCTACTGGGTCGGGGAGTGCGCGGTTATACGGTTTTCGTGACATTCTCGTGTTAAAAATAGTTAAGCGCCTGCTTGATGCTGGGGTTTCACTTCAGAATATTCGCACGGCTGTGAACCATCTTCGAAGTCGGGGTGTAACAGAACTGGAGAGCATCACACTGATGAGTGATGGCGCATCAATTTATGAATGTGCAAGTCCAGATGAGATTGTTGATCTACTTGCGGGTGGGCAAGGCGTATTTGGAATTGCAGTTGGCAAGGTCTGGCATGAAGTTGAAGGATCGCTGGCAACACTTCAAGGTGAAGTCAACGGTGAAGTAATTGGTGGCGAAAATAGTGATGAACTCTCGCTCCGCCGAAAGGCAAAAGGCGCCTAACCAACATATATTTCCTTCCCTAAGATGCTTGGGGAGAGGGTTCTTCCCAAGGTAACTAGGGGAGAACTGTGGCTGCAGATAAAGGTTTTCAAGATCGCCATATAGGGCCATCAGCGTCTCAAGAAGTAGAGATGCTTCAAGTTTTAGGCTATGACAATCTCAAGTCTTTTATCGCCGATGTTGTTCCCACGAATATAGCGATCGAAAAATCGCTTTCCCAATCTTTGGATTCAGCAAAGAGCGAAGTTGAGGTTATCGCCGAGCTTCGAGAATTGGCTGCCCAAAATGAAGTGTTCACCTCACTGATTGGCTCTGGTTACTACGGAACGATTACTCCTGCGGTCATTAAGCGAAATGTTCTTGAAAATCCTGCTTGGTACACCGCGTATACCCCGTATCAACCTGAGATTTCGCAAGGTCGATTAGAGGCGCTCTTTGCCTTTCAAACTGTGGTTTGCGATATGACTGCACTCGCTCTTTCAAATGCCTCCATGCTTGATGAGGGCACGGCTGCGGCTGAGGCGATGACGCTGGCGCGACGGACATCGAAGGCAGCAGACTCTGCAGTCTTTGTTGTGGACCCGCATCTTCACGCTCAAACAAAAGCAGTCGTTGCTACGCGCGCTAAGCCACTTGGTATTGAAATCATTGAATGTGATGCACTCTCCATACCGGGCGATCTTGATTATTTTGGAATTCTCGTGCAATACCCAGATTCCACCGGCGCAATCACAGATTTTGCGGAAGTGACTTCTAAGGCGCATGAGCAGGACGCCTTGGTGATAGCTGCGACCGATCTTCTTGCGTTGACAATGATTACCCCACCTGGCGAGTGGGGAGCAGATATTGCAGTTGGTAGCGCACAGAGATTTGGGGTGCCGATGGGATTCGGCGGGCCGCACGCTGGGTTCATGGCGGTGCGTTCTGGCTTAGAACGTTCCCTTCCCGGTCGCCTCGTCGGTCAGAGCATTGATGCACATGGCAATCCAGCTTTTCGTCTTGCTTTGCAAACTCGCGAGCAACATATTCGTCGCGATAAGGCAACATCAAATATCTGCACGGCACAGGTGCTGCTTGCAAATATGAGCGCCTTCTACTCGATGTGGCATGGACCGAAGGGTCTAAAAAGTATTGCAGAGCGGGTACATAATTACGCGGCACAATTAGCCGCAGTTGTGGAAACTGAGAATAAGAGTTATTTCGACACTTTAACGATCAAGGTCTCCGATGCGAACGCTATTCATTCTGCGGCCCTGAAAGAACGTATAAATCTCGGAATCGTTGATGACACTCATGTGCGAATTTCATTTGATGAAACGGTGACAGATCACACCTTCCAGGCAATTACAAAAATCTTTGGAGTTTCAATAAAGCCAGCACAGGGGAGTGGCATAGCGACCAAACTTGCGCGAACATCGACATATTTGCAGCATCCAGTTTTTAATAGTTATCACTCTGAGACTTCCATGTTGCGCTATCTGCGCACACTTGCAGACAGAGATCTTGCCCTCGATCGCACCATGATTCCTCTAGGTTCTTGCACTATGAAACTGAATGCGACAACCGAAATGGAAGCAGTTACCTGGCCTGAATTTTCCTCATTGCACCCCTTTGCGCCAAGCAATCAGAGCAAGGGAACCCGCAAACTGATTGAACAGTTATCGCAGTGGTTAGTTGAGATCACCGGCTATGACGCAGTTTCACTGCAGCCAAATGCGGGAAGCCAGGGAGAGTTCGCTGGGTTGCTAGCAATTCGCAATTATCACGATTCGCGTGGAGATCATGGGCGTAACATCTGCTTAATTCCATCAAGTGCGCACGGGACAAATGCAGCGAGCGCTGTCATGGCTGGTATGAAGGTTGTCGTTATCGAATGTGATGATCACGGCAATGTCAGCTTGGTCGATTTGCAAGCAAAGATTGCCGAACATGCGGCAACGCTTGCGGCTCTGATGGTTACCTATCCATCTACGCACGGAGTATTTGAGTCAGCAATCTCAGAAATTTGCGCCATGGTCCACGATGCAGGTGGACAGGTTTATGTCGATGGTGCAAATCTCAACGCGTTAGTCGGAACATCTCAACCTGGCAAATTTGGAGCTGATGTTTCCCACCTGAATTTGCACAAAACATTCTGTATTCCTCACGGTGGTGGGGGACCAGGGGTTGGTCCGGTGATTGCGAAAGCACATTTAGCGCCATTCTTGCCAAACCACCCTCTCGATAAGAGCGCTGGTCCTGCAACTGGACCAGGTCCTATCTCGGCTGCTCCTTTTGGTTCAGCAAGTATCTTGCCGATTTCGTGGGCATACATTCGACTCATGGGGGGAGCAGGACTTACCCACGCCACCGAGGTTGCGATTCTTAACGCAAATTACATGGCGGCTCGTTTACGTTCTTCATTCCCGATTCTCTATACAGGCGAAAAAGGTTTAGTAGCCCATGAATGTATCCTCGATGTTCGCGAGATAACGAAGTTATCGGGAATTACAGTTGATGATATTGCCAAGCGTTTAATGGATTTTGGGTTCCACGCACCAACGATGTCTTTTCCGGTAGCAGGCACCTTAATGATCGAACCTACCGAATCTGAGGACATTGTTGAGATGAATCGATTTATCGATGCGATGGTCGCCATTCGCTATGAGATCCAAGAGATTATCGACGGGAAAATTGCCGTGGAAGATTCAGCTCTGCGCCATGCTCCGCACACGATTGGGGCTATTGCATCCAGTGAATGGAATCGACGATATCCACGCGAGAAGGGTGCTTTCCCGGCAACCCTGACTGGTTTGATACCAGGTGAACTCATAGGCATGAAGGGTAAATATTGGCCAACCAGCGGCCGTATCGATGGGGCATATGGGGATAGGAACCTAGTCTGTTCTTGCCCTCCGATAGAAGCTTTCGCCTAGATTCTTATTACTTTACATAATGTAACTTATCGGCGTTAGGCCGAAAGCGCCGAGACAAGCCCCATAAGGTCGTCTGCCAGAGCGCTTCCACGACAATGGCTCTACTCATCTTCGAGACTCCATTAACTCGTTCAATGAAGGTTATCGGAACTTCAATCGTTTTTGCGCCGGCGAGTACAGACGCCAGCGCCATTTCGATCTGAAAACAATATCCAGTTGCCGTCATCTGATCCAGCTTCAAACGTGAGAGCAATTGTGAACTGTAGACACGGAATCCGCCTGTGAGATCGTGCAATGGAATACCAAGTGCGATTCTGGCGTAGGTAGTTCCGGAGCGAGAGAGCAACTGACGACTTTTTGGCCAGTTTACGACGCTTCCGCCTGGAATCCAGCGAGTTCCTAAGGTGATGGATATTGGTTCGTTGGTTGCATCGAGCATTGCAGGAAGGTCTGCAACTCGATGGGATCCGTCTGCATCCATAGTGACAATCTTTGAATACTTTCCTTGTGGAAGCACGTAAGCAAAACCAGCTCGGTACGCAGCCCCGAGTCCAGCTTTTCCTGGTCTGCGAAGGATTGTCACCCATGAAAGATGTAATGATTCAACGATATCGGCTGTCATATCCGGTGAATTGTCATCAAGTATGACCACGTCGAAATCTCGTTGTTGATGTAAAACATCTAAAGAGTTGAGCAGTTCTACAATCGAGGTAGATTCGTTGTAGGTAGGGATCAGAATCACTGGTTTCATTATCTGATACTCACCTTCATTTCGCCTGCCAACAAATTTTTCTACCAACCAAGCGCTGATATTAATCTATCAACGCTGGCACCGAGTCCATACTCTTGCTTGAGAGCGTAAATTTTAGATAAGTTTTTGGGAGCTTTTGGCATGGCTATATCAAATTCTGGTAGCGCAACATCTTGAGCGCAGTGGACCAAAGTAGGAGCAATCGCCAAATAATCTGCTCCATCAACTATCTTTTTTGAAAGGCTTGGAGTAAGACCAGCATGTCCGTCACGCGCTCCTGCCAGAGCATCATCGACAGTTGCAAAATGGTTTGCAATGAGTGCAGCCCCCTTCTCGCCTATCCCCCTGACACCCGGTAAACCATCTGAAGGGTCTCCACGAAAAATGGCGAAAAGTGCATACCTATCTCCAGGAATTCCATATTTTGAAGAGACCCATTGGGTATCAACCAAATCATGTTGCGAAATGCCGCGCGCAAGGTAAACAACCTTGACATCACGGCGATCATCTACCAGTTGGAATAAATCCCTATCCCCTGTGACTATCCGAATTGGCCCCTTCTCGCGAACAGCAAAGGTTGCCATGACATCATCTGCTTCGTAGTCATCAACGCCGACCATAGGAATACCGAATTCATCTAAAAGATCCAAAAGAATAGGAATCTGTGGGGTGAGAGTTTCTGGTTCTTCCTCTTCATCGCCTTCTTCCTCCAACCGATTAGCTTTGTAATCAGGAAAGAGTTCAACCCGCCAAGAAGGTCGCCAATCCCCTTCGATGCACGCAACAATTCGATTTGGCGCATACATTCCTATGAGACGCGCCGTCATATCGAGATAACCGCGTATAGCGTTGACTGGCATACCTGTTGGTGAAACTAAAGTATCTGGCATGCCATAGTAGGCGCGATACCAAAGAGAAGCGCTATCAAGGAGCATGAGAGTCATACGTCAGCCAACATATCTGAAATCACTCCTCGATCCAATCTATTAACGCCTTCCTTACATAATGGTCGAAGATTCTCTTCGGCTCCCCCTATTTGAGTAAGTAGATCAATCAGTTGACGGATACTACGTACGAAATCCCCAACCGTCATATCTGTTCCCTTGAGCACGCTGCTTAGGGAGTGTCCATTTGCCCAACGATATGCCGCATAACAGAAACCAAAGTCAGGCTCACGCTGCGTCTTAACATCAAATTCATCCTCAATATCCTCCAGCTCAACCCAGATTTTTGCGACTGTTGCTAGTGCGTTTGCAACGTTTTGATGAGGCATCTTTGGTGCGTAATTTTCAGCGCTACGGCTTTCATAAATCATTGCAGAGGCTACAGAGAGAAGTTCAGGCGCATTGAGATTATTGAAGACACCTCTACGAATCGACTCTGTGAGAAGTAGATCGGATTCAGCATAGATTTTGGCAAGAATCTTTCCTTGCTCCAATGGTTTTTCACCCTCGATATAACCAAGATGGGTCAACACATTGCAAATTCGGTCAAAGGTTTTTGCAATTACATGGGTGCGATTTTCTACTCGAGAGCGCAACCCATCGGACTCTCGATTGAGTCTATCGGCTCGTTCGGCAAGCCGGGCATGAGCTTCCCGGTCATTACATGAATGACAGGAATGTTTGCGTAGCGAACGACGCATTTCATCTAATTCATTCTCCATATGAAGACGTTGTCGCTGATCAAAGCTTCGTCGACCATCGCGTTTACTGAGAAGTTTCTCTAGCTCCTTTATCTCGATACGAATCCGTGAGTATTCACTAAAGTTTCCGAGATGACATTGGGCAGATTCAATTAACTCGGCTGCGAGAGATTCATTCTTTCGAATTTGACGCACCAAGCCTACGACAGCCCTGTCGGCTTGGAACTGAGCAAAAGAAGATTCCAAAGAACCACGCGCTCTCTCGCGACCAAATCTTGCAATCAGATTAATTGACATGTTGTAGGTCGGTGTAAAAGAAGAACGAAGCGGATAGGTACGAGTTGACGCCAAACCTGCAGCAGTAGCAGAGTCAACCGTTGGAGACCATTGCACAACCGCATTTCCCTCAATGTCGATGCCGCGTCTACCCGCACGTCCAGTTAGTTGGGTGTACTCGCCTGGTGTAATCGAAACATGAGCTTCGCCATTCCACTTTGTTAACTTCTCAAGAACTACCGTACGTGCGGGCATATTGATTCCGAGCGCTAACGTCTCAGTGGCAAAGACTGCTTTTACAAGACCATTCTTAAATAATTCTTCGACAGCACCCTTGAAACTAGGCAATAGCCCAGCATGATGGGCTGCGATACCTCGTTCGAGCGCAAGCAGCCACTCACGATAGCCAAGCACCTCTAAATCCTCTTCTGCTAAGTTCTGAGTGAAACGTTGCGCTGTATTCACAATTTCGAGTCTTTCCTCAGTTGTCGTCAACTTTATTCCCGCTTGTAAACACTGCTTGACCGCTGCGTCGCAACCTACTCTCGAGAAGATGAAGGTGATTGCAGGCAACAAGTTTTCACGTTGCAATTTATCGATTATTTCTGCCCGAGAGAGACGATTATCGCCTTCTCCAAATCGATCCCGCCTTCCTCGAGGTGTCTTAACACGTCTTAGAGCTTCTCTTTCTAACCCCAAAATCTCGGGATTAACGCGTCCTGGTTCGCTGAAGAGATCTATCAACCTATTGCCAATCAGAACATGCTGATAGAGAGGAATGGGGCGAATTTCAGAAACGATGACTCCGGTACTTCCACGTACTTCTCCTAGCCATTCGCCAAACTCTTCCGCGTTCGAAACTGTGGCAGAGAGAGAAATTACTTGCACGCTCTCCATAAGGTGAATCAGAACTTCCTCCCATACGGCGCCTCGGAATTTGTCGGCTAGATAATGAACTTCATCCATAACTACTGAACCCAAATTAGTTAAAGTTGATGAATTGGCGTACAACATGTTGCGTAAAACTTCCGTAGTCATCACCAGAACATCGGCTTCAGAATTGATGTTTGTATCTCCTGTTAAGAGCCCGACTTTCTCCTCGCCGAAACGTGCTACAAACTCAAAGTATTTTTGATTGGAAAGTGCCTTTATGGGTGTCGTGTAGAAACATTTCTTCCCACGTGCCAAAGCAGAAAAAGCAGCAAATTCTCCCACCACAGTTTTACCGGCTCCGGTTGGGGCAGCAACGAGCACTCCTTTGCCATCTTCGACAGCATGGCAAGCAGTAATTTGAAAATCATCAAATCCAAATTCAAATTGACCAATGAATTCAGTCGTTAATGGATGTGTTCCTCGGCGTTTTGCGGCTGCGTATCTCTCGGCGGGTGTAGTCACAGACTCCACGTTAAACCCGCTCCCCTAATACATTCAGCATAGATAGGAGCTGGTCCTATTCGCTCGCCGTCAGCATAAGCCACAGCGTCGGCAGTGAGGCGAACTTTAGCGCTACGAAGAACTTTCACTTTTGGATGAGAAATATATGTTCCCAAATAAACGGTCGAGAAAACCTTAAGGAATTCGACTTTGCTCACTGGCTCAAGAATCATGACATCAAAGAGACCATCAATGAGTTGGGCTTGAGGACAAACATACATACCCCCGCCATAGGATCGCCCATTTCCTATCGCAATTAACATCGCCTCCGTTGAGATTTTCTGGTTGTCTAACTCAATCTGATATTCAATAGGTTTAAAGCGCGGTAACTCTAGGGCGATAGCTACGTTGTAACGTTGCGGACCCCTGGGCCAAGCCAGCGTATTGGCTCTTTCGTTGACCACGGAATCAAAACCCGTGCTTAAGATTGCTGCAAACCATTCAGAGTCAACGATTCCAAGATCTATCTGCTGCGCATTTTCACCTGTAACGCGTTGTAAATATGGGTAAATGTCGTCAAGTGACCAGCCCAAGGTCCGCACAATGTCATTTCCAGTTCCAGCTGGCATCACCGCAAAGGGAATCCGTCGTGGGACCGCCAATTGCATAACCAGATGAGCTAACCCATCTCCACCAACGCTAATAACCCCCTCGCTAGGATGCGAAGTCAGAAACGTTTCCAATTCATTTCTGAGCTGGTTGGCGGTTGCGCCTGAAAAAACTTGATAAGAAAGCCCTTGGGATGAGAAATAATCAATTACTTTTTCCCCGACTACAGCACCTTTCCCACGCCCTGAAGTTGGGTTGATTGCTATCGCCCACATGGGCTGACCCTATCTGCTATTCCTCGATTGAGGTTGGCGCCTCTATCCGAAGACTACCTTTTTCAAGTGCTTCTGCCTTCTTATCTCTACTTCGATCGACCAAAATTGCAATCCCACCAGCCATAAAATAGAAAAGAATGAGTGGAGCCGAGAGCAAAATCATACTGAGTGGATCAGCTGTAGGTGAGAAAGCAGCAACAACTAGAAAGATAGAGAAAACCCATGCCCGCCAAGGTTTGAGGATTGTCTTACCTCGTAAGAATCCGATGAGATTAAAGGTCAACAAAAATATTGGTAATTCGAAAGCTAGACCAACGAGCAAGATAAGACGTAGAACAAAATCTAAATAATCATCAAATCGTACCAAGTTACTCACCGCATTAGGAGTGAAGCCAAAGAGCGCTTTAATGGCTACCGGGAGAATGAAATAACCTAGAGTGGCACCCATAATGAAGAATGGTGTTGCGGCCGAAACAAAGAGCACGCTATTGCGCTTCTCTTTTCTATGGAGCGCTGGCGCAATAAACGCCCACAATTGATATAACCAGAAAGGTGCGGAAACAATCACGCCAGTCAATAATGCAACTTTGATCTGTAAATCTAGAGGACCAAGTACGCCGCTGATATAGAGAGCACCACAACTTTCCGCTCCTGATGCTTGCGCTGCCCGCAAATCACAGACAGGTTTGGCGAGGGTAACGATTATTGAGTTATAGAAGACCCAGCCACCACAGAAGGCGACGATAACTGCAATTGCCGAGACAAGAACTCTTCGGCGGAGTTCGCGTAAGTGGTCAAGCAGTGGCATCCGTCCTTCATTTACAGACGCCATCTATTTATCTCTCTTTTTTGCCGTCTTCTTCAATCGCAGCATCATCAGCCTTCATTTCCTTCATTTCACTTTTAAAGATTCGCATTGAGCGACCGAGTGAACGGGCGGAGTCAGGAAGACGTTTTGCACCGAATAAGACAAGTACAACAATGAGGAGAATTACTATCTCTCTTGGGCCCAGGTTCATTCCAATAACTCCTTAGCTGATATTTGAGCCTAGATTACACCAGCTCAGTTTTTATGGGTAGATGGCCTCGGTTTCATTGATAACAAGCGAGTACCGATTGTGCTCTTTTAGCGATTGCCTCTCGTATATCGCTAGGTGAGATTATCTCAAGTGAGTCACCCGAAGCCAAAAGAGCACGCTCCAGCCATTGCTGCGAATAAGCCGTGGATTCAAACTTGGCGCCCTCTGTCATCTCTGAAATCTCGAAGCGTTCCGCGGAATCCCGGGACAGTTTCAGCACGCGGGCAGTGAATGATGTTTTCTTGAATACACGTGGAGATACATGTGTAGGCGCCTTCACATCCGTGATCGAAGCCGCCGTGCTTCTATCAATGCGGAAATGTCGAAAATCCTTCGCTGAGTCGCAATATCCATGGAGGTAAAACTGCCCTTCTTCCTGAACAACTTCAATGGGGTAAACCGTTCGTGAAGAAATCTCGTCTCGATATACGGCATGGTATTCAATCAATAGACCAAGCTTCTCATTTAACGCTTGGTTGATGACTCCATGGATTCGCTGATTTACTTGAGGATCAGCTGATAGCGAATTTGGCAAATTTACAGCGGAAGCAATCTTTTGTCGTAAGGCTTCAATATGTGCAATCAAATCAAGGCGATCTGATGAGATTGCTGAACGAACTAAGTCGAGTCCCAGGATTAATGCTATTCCCTCTTCGTGAGATATCTTTCGCGGTCTTTTAAGTGTTGGGGCATTTCGAATGGTGACGTATCCAGATTCGAAATCAAGATCCATCAGTTCTAAAGGGGTATATCCAGGTAAGCCACACATCCATAGAGTGGTGAGGTTTTCAGTTAATTCCGCAGTGGTCACACCGAAAGTGTTCGCGAGTTCGCTGAGTTCTATTCCTTGATGCGCATGAATGTATGGAACTAAATCAAGCAATCGAGCTGTTTTTTCAAGTGGAGATTGTGAATTTCTAGCCATGATTGACCACCAGCGCTTGTAAGTGGTCAATTACAATAGAGCGCAATTCTTTTGGTTCGTGAACAAGCGCATCTTCACCGTGCCAGAGGATGAGAGAAGCTAACGTTTGTAAGTTCAAGATAGGAATCGTGAGTTGATCCCACTCTCCTAGATGCTTTTCATGAGATGCTAATGCGCGTAGCGCCTTGCCTTTCCCACGTCTTACATCAACAACAGCTTGGACCGAGGTTGAAGACCTATCAAAATTTTCATTGAAACTTAGATCTTCTGGATATTCAAAATTACTCTGTACCTTGCCAAGGGTGAGCGCTCCATCAACCCTATCCAAGCGGAACGTACGCACTTCCTGGATACTTTGGTCGACGCCTGTTATGTACCAAAATCCTCGCCGACTAGAAAGTCCAGTAGGGACGATTTCGCGTGTTTCCTTGGCAAGAGTGTTATCAACATACGCGAACTTGATAATGCGATGTTCAGCAATTGCACGTGATAAGAGAGAAATCTCTGGGCCAGCATCTGGCAAGGTCGGAGCTATACCCGGCAAATCCAACTCATCCGTAGGGATGCCAAGAGATGAAAGTTTGACAAAGGCACTTTGTGCTGCGCTATTCAAAGATTCGCTTTTCCACGCCTTGGTGGCAAGTGATAGAAGTGAAACCTCTACTGGCGAAATTTCACCCAAGTCCAATTCATAGCGTTCCTTTTTAATGCGATAGCCTGCTTCATCGTTAAAGAGCGGGTCGAAAGAACCAACCTCAATCTCTATGCCTAACGACCTAAGATCGTCCTTATCCCTTTCAAACATTCTCTCCTTTGATTCGCTACTACCCTCATAACCCTCAACGGAGTTAAAAATCTCAGATTTTGAGAGATATCTCTTGGTAGCCAGAAGCGCGATGGTGAGGTTAACAAGGCGTTCACTCTTCCGGGACACCGTATGCACCTTTTGCTGGGCGACGTCGTCGAGGAAGAACATCTACTCCGGGAGCCATCTTTCTGGTGTAGATCAGAAATCCAGTGTGCCCAATCATTCTCTGTTGTGGACGCACCGCCAGTCCTTCGTGATGCCAGCCCCGAACAATAGTTTCGCAACTTTCAGGTTCGGTGAAATGGCCATCTTCCTTAATTGCTTCGGCGGTGGCAGAAAGCTGAGTGGTGGTTGCAACATACGCAAGTAGAACACCACCAGGGCGAAGCACCTCTGCTGCTTTAGCGATACATTCCCAAGGTGCAAGCATGTCTAGTATGACGCGATCAAATTGCTGGTTAAAGGTTTGCTCCTGGAGTGATCCAATTTCAATTTTCCAGTGCACAGGTCGAGCCCCAAAATAATTTTCAATATTTGCACTGGCATTCTCCGCAAAATCACTTCTACGTTCCACAGAGTGAACAAGTCCTTCCTTACCTACAGCGCGCAAGAGCGATAGCGTGAGCGCACCGCTTCCTACCCCTGCCTCGAGAACTCTGGCACCAGGATAGATGTCAGCAACGCCAATAATCATGGCAGCATCTTTTGGGTAAACAATCGTTGCGCCTCGCGGCATTGATAGAACATAATCTGCAAGTAATGGGATAAAGGCAGTGAATTTCAATCCTGCAGTAGTGCTGACTACGGAACCTTCTGGCAATCCCACCAAGTCATCGTGATTTATCCAACCCTTATGCGTGTGCCATTCTTTTCCAGGTGTGATGGTGAAGCTATATAACTTACCTTTTGGGTCGGTGAGTTGAACCCGATCGCCAACTTTGAAAAAACCTGGTGTGGACACGGGAGAATCTTAGGTGAAACTCCCCTGAATACGTCACCACCTCGATGTATCGTGGGCGCAATGGATATATTGCGTTTATCGCCAAGTCGCATCAATGACTTCACAAATTGTCCACAACTCTATAAATATCGCGCCATTGACCAACTTCCCGAACCTCCCAGCGTCGAGGCCGAACGAGGAAAATTGATACATGCCGTCTTAGAAGATCTCTTTGAGCTACCTGCTCCAGAACGAACTCTTGAAAGTGCAAAAGAGGTGCTACCAAAGCGATGGCAATCCGCTCTTGATGAAAATCCCCAACTATCAATGCTAGTCCTTGACGAAAAAGAATGGCTAGATCGGGCTACATCCCTTATTCAGAACTACTTCCAACTCGAGCAACCTAATACTTTCGAGTCCACCTATCGAGAATTACATCTCGAACGCAACTTGAGCGAAGAAATGTATCTTCATGGATATGTTGACCGTATTGATATAGCACCGACTGGTCAGGTAAGGATCGTTGATTACAAGACCGGAAAAGCACCCAAACCAGGATGGGAAGAAAAAGCTCTTTTTCAACTGCGAGTTTATGCCCTTCTTTATTGGCAGAATGAAGGTGTATTACCAAGCCTGTTGCAATTGATCTACTTAGGCGATTCACAGCTCATTAAGAGTTCTCCAACTGAGACCCAACTTCTCACTACTGAGAAGATCTTGAAAAATATAGGTTCAGAGATTCTCACCGCAATTGAAACTAACCATTTTCCAACGAAAAAATCTCGTTTATGTGACTGGTGCTTCTTCAAAAGTATCTGCCCTGCACATCAATGATATTAAATTAAAATCACTAGTTCGCGTTAAAATATTTAGCCTCGGGATGGTGAACGATAATTGCCGAAGTTGATTGTTCGGGATGTAATTGGAACTCCTCAGAAAGCAGAACGCCTATTCTCTCGGGTTCCAAAAGAGCGCAGAGCTCGGTCTGTTGTTCAATATCTGGACATGCAGGGTAGCCGAATGAATAGCGCGAACCGCGGTATCCCTGGTCGAGAATGCCTTGGATATCAGGAGCGTCATCTGCGCGAACTGACATCTCTTCTCGAATGCGAGCATGCCAGTGTTCAGCCAACGCTTCGGTCAGTTGAACCGATAGGCCATGAAGTTCTAGGTACTCACGATAGGAGTTTGCGGCAAAAAGTTCGTTAGCAGCCTTACTTACAGTATTTCCCATTGTGACTACGTGGAATGCGACAACATCCGTCTTTCCTGATTCTCGTGAGGCGAAGAAATCTGCGATGCATAATCTGCGATCTCTCGACTGACGAGGGAAAGAAAAACGTAACCTCTCTTTTCCTTCATCTGGTCCTTCATGATGCAAGATAACAAGATCATTTCCTTCCGAGACGCAAGGAAAATATCCATAGACGACTGCAGCTTCTAACCAACCCTTTGATTGCACTTCATTGAGCAACCTGCGTAGTCGAGGACGACCCTCACTTTCGGCCATCGACTCATATTCACCCCGGGCGCCTTTAAG
>JACCDK010031975.1_pt1 | contig 21231 bp, 15 predicted proteins | sample 7445871 | NCBI WGS metagenome assembly JACCDK01 (sample SAMN15323436, study PRJNA562643) | freshwater metagenome | isolation source: river surface water | place: USA:Blue River Watershed | collected 2017-08-15
AAAGTCCGAAGTCCGGGGTCCGAAGTCCGAAGGCTAAAGTCCGAGGTACGGGGTCCGAAGTCCGAAGGCTAAAGTCCGAGGTCCGGGGTCCGGGGTCCGAAGACTAAAGTCCGAATGCCAAAGACTAATATCCCAAACTACCTCTTACCTCTTACCTCTCACCTCTCACCTCTCAATTACTCTTCGATAATCGAAACAATTTGTCCAAAAATAGCCTCAATCTCTCCTACCCCATTAATCCCGGTGAACTTCCCCTGATTGGCATAAAAGTCAGCCACAGGTGCGGTTTTCTCCGTATATTCTTGAACACGTTTACGAATTAAATCTTCATTTTGGTCATCCGGTCTACCCGAAGTTTTTCCACGCTCCAAAAGACGCTGGGTTAATTCTTCCTGCTCAACTTCCAAGGCAATCATTTGGGAAATACCTACTCCATGTTGAGTCAACAAATCATCCAAAGCCGCTGCTTGTGCAACCGTACGCGGAAAACCATCGAAAATAAATCCGGCCGCTGCCTTATTTTCATTCAACTTATTGTCAATCATCCCAATCACCACAGCATCCGGAACTAATATTCCTTGATCCATTAACTTTTTGGCCTCTAATCCCAAGGCGGTTCCTGCGCTTATTTCCGCACGTAACAAATCACCCGTTGACAAATGAATTAAGCCATATTTCTCAATCAATTTCGCCGACTGAGTTCCTTTCCCGGCACCTGGAGGGCCAAACAAAACCAAGTTTAACATATTCGTATTTTTAAAATAAAAGCAAAAGACAAAGGTAAGCAAAGCGAGCTGATTAACCTATGCCTCTTGACCTAATTACCTGAATATTAAGCTTTCATGACCATTTGATAAAATTTACAATTTATTCTAAAAAAAATCATAAAAAAGCACAACATAGTTAGAAATCTTTTATACATTGTCAGCAACAAATGTTGGCAAATGGATTTTGCCAACCATCACTCAAAACTTATTTTTTATGAAAAACAATTTCTACGTAAGCAGAGTGGTCTTTCTGATGGTATTCATGTTTACTGTATCATGGGTAGCTTTTGGACAAGACCGGAAAGTAACGGGAAGTATCCAAGACGCAAAAGGCGGCGGTATTCCCGGAGTTTCTGTTGCCATTAAAGGTACAACAACCGGAACGACAACAGATGGAAATGGAGCCTTCTCCATTAATGTAAAAAGTGGTAATGCTGAATTAGTAGTTTCCTCAGTCGGCTACATTACCAAAACTGTTCCTGTGGGCAATCGCACATCTATCTCCATTTCATTGGATGAGGATGTCAGCCAACTAAGCGAAGTCGTTGTGACGGGTTATACCTCGCAGCGGAAGAAAGATATCACGGGTGCCGTTGCCGTTGTTAGTGCAAAAGAACTTACCGCAGTACCTGCGGCCTCAGTGACTCAAATGTTACAAGGTCGTGCATCCGGTGTGACTGTTGGAAATGACAACTCACCTGGTGGAGGAACCATGGTTCGTGTTCGTGGTTTTGGTTCTACCAACAACAACTCACCACTCTATGTAATTGATGGTGTGCCTACCCAAGGTACCCTTAACCAAATCAACCCCAATGACATTGAGTCGATGCAGGTATTGAAAGATGCTTCGGCAGCTTCTATCTACGGTGCTCGTGCAGCGAATGGTGTTGTCATCATCACGACAAAGCGTGGTACAGATGGCGAACCAAAAATTAGTTTCGACATGTACACGGGTACTCAACAAGTAGGGAAGACCTTGGACTTAATGAACACCAAAGAAATGGGTCAGTATTTCTATGAGTCACAAATTGGAGCGGGTAGACCTGCGGGAACTTCTCCCTCAGCTCAATACCGTTTCGCTCCCGATGGTACTCAGACGATTGCAGATTATATCTATCCAAACGTATATGGTGCGTTACCAGCTAATTTTACCTATACAAATGATATCACTGATCCGAACCTAGGAAGAACAGCATTCAATATTACGAAAGCCAACAAAGAGGGAACTGATTGGCAAAATGTAATTTTTGGACCCGCAAAAATCTCCAACTATCAGTTGGGTGCAACAGGTGGTTCGAAATATGGTAAATATGCCATTTCTGCGAGTTACTTTGATCAAGAGGGTATTTTGAAATATACAGGGTATAAGCGTTACTCGGTCCGTGCGAATACAGAATTCAAAAAAGGTGCTATTACTTTTGGAGAGAACGTAACCGTTTCAATCGATGAGCGTGTGGGTATTCCTGCAGGAAACAACAGTGAGTCCAATCCGATCATGTTCGCGATTCGTATTCAACCGATTATCCCTGTATTTGATATCACGGGTGGTCCGGTAGCATTAGGGGGTACCAATACATCTGAGCTAAATGGTTTTGCGGGTCCACGTGGATCTAACTTGGGTAATGCGCCGAATCCATTGGCTCGTCAGTGGAGAGAAAAAGATAACCCCGTTACATCTACACGTATCTTCGGTAATGTGTTTGCGGAAGTTGAGATCACGAAAGATTTAAAGGCGCGTACAAGCCTTGGTTTTGAATACAATAACTTCAACCAGTCGGCCTATTTCAACCGTGATATTGAGGCAGCTGAGGCACGTAATGCGAACAGCTTAACCGTATCAAATAACCTAGATCGTGCCGTAACTTGGTACAATACCTTGAATTACTCTAAAAAGCTAGGAGATCATGACTTCAACGTCTTGGTTGGAACGGAAGCTGTTTCCACCTACGGATTTGGTTTTTCAGCGCAGCGAAGCAATTTTGCTTTTGACGACTTGTCTTACCGTTATTTAAATAATGGTTCCGCGGCAGGTCTTACAAACGCAGGATCAGGAGCAACCGTTACTGCTTTGTTCTCACAATTTGGAAAAGCAAATTATTCATACAAAGATTTCTTGTTAGCTGATTTTACATTACGTAGAGATGGTTCATCACGTTTCTCACCAGCCTATCGTTATGGTGTGTTCCCTGCATTCTCAGTAGGTGCTCGTCTTTCTGAATTAGGATTTTTCAAGAAAATCACTGCGCTTAATGATTTGAAAGTACGTGCAGGTTGGGGTAAAACAGGTAATCAGTTGATTCCAAACGTATACAATGCATATACCTTGTTTACACCCGATCCAAACAACAATGCTTATGACATTGGTGGAGCAGGTAACGCTATTTCTGCTGGTTTTGATATTGCACAATTTGGTAACTCAAATGGTCGTTGGGAAACAAATACATCGACTAACATCGGTTTGGATGCAAGTTTATTCAACAACAAGTTGGATATTGCTTTTGACTGGTATACGCGTACAACATCCGACATGTTAACACAGGTGCCAATTCCAAGAACATCCGGAACAGGAAGTATTCCATTTGTGAATATTGGTGAGGTAAATAATAAAGGGGTTGATTTGAACATAACATACAGAGATCAAATCGGTCAATTGCGTTATTCCATTTCGGGACAAATTAGCCATTACAGAAACAATGTGGTTAAGTTAAATGACGACCCGAATGCATCCATCTTTGGATTCGTAACACGTGTACCAGCTATTTCATTAACCAAAGCTGGTTTACCGATTGCTAGTTTCTTCGGTTACGTAGTAGAAGGTGTCTTAAAAGATGATGCTGAAGCGGCCGCAGCTGTACAAATTCCTGGGTATACCCGTGCAGGTGTATTCAAATTCAAGGATGTGAATGGTGACGGCAGAATCAATGCATCGGATAGAACGGTCATTGGTAACCCACACCCAGACTTTACTTATGGTTTGAACGTGAACTTAGGATACAAAAATTGGGATTTAACGGTGTTTGCTCAAGGTGTACAAGGAAATGAGATATTCAATTACTTGAAGTATTGGACAGACTTTAATACATTCCAAGGAAACCGTTCGAGAGATATGTTGTATAAATCATGGAAGAAACCAGGTGATGTGGCTCAATTACCACGTCTAAATGCAAGTGATACCTTTAGCCAGCAAATTTCAACTTACTTTGTTGAGGATGGTTCATACATGCGTATCAAGAATATCCAGTTAACTTACAATGTACCTAATACGGTGTTAAAGAAAATCAAACTTAGTTCGATGCAGGTGTATGTGCAAGGACAAAACTTGTTTACTTTCACGAAGTACAAAGGCTTAGATCCTGATATTAACATCAGAAACTCGGGAGCGGATAATCAAGATATCCACATGGGTATTGATGAGGGTGCATTCCCAGTAGCTAAATCTTACAACGTAGGTTTAAGAGTAGGATTTTAATTAATTATAATTTGAAATAAATCAGATAAAAAATGAAAAAGTTAATCATATTCGCATTATTTGCGACAGTTGGAATAAACTTTTCTTGTTCAGAGTCGTTCCTCGAGGTTCAACCTCAAGGTGCTGCATCTCTAACCTCGCTATCTAATAAAAACGGAGTAAATGCCTTATTGATTGGCGCTTATTCTTTATTGGACGGAGTGGGTGCAGGAAATACAGGACGTACATCCACTATTTCAAACTATGTGTTTGGTGGAATTACATCCGGTGATGCTGTAAAAGGTACGGATGCTGGTGACCAGCCAGAGCAAAGCTTTATCGAGCAATTCACTTGGTTTGCGGAAAACACGTATTTCTTGGGTAAATGGCAACACACTTACGATGGAGTCGCTCGTGCAAACGAGGCAATCTTACTTGCTAAAAGCCCAGATGTTAAGGACATGACAGAAGCGGAGAAAACGCAAGTAATTGCTGAAGCGCGTTTCTTACGTGGTCACTACCACTTCGAAGGAAAGAAAATGTGGAACATGATTCCATACATCGACGAAAACACATACAAGCGTGATGATCCAAATTCGACGAAAGTGCCTAATGACAAGGATATTTGGCCAAACATCGAGGCAGATTTCAAATTTGCAGCGGAAAACCTTCCTGCCACGCAGGCACAAAAAGGTAGAGCGACAAAATGGGCTGCAATGGCCTATCTTGCGAAGGTGTATATGTTCCAAGGTCCTTCAAAATTTGGTTTAGCCAAGCCTTTGTTATTGGACATCTTACAAAACTCAGGCAGACGCCTAGTAACAGAGTACCATGATAACTACAGAAATACGACTAACAATAACATTGAGTCTATTTTTGAAGTCCAATTTTCAGTAAACGACGGATCTACCGGTAACAATGGAAACCAAGGGGATAACTTAAACTGGCCTTATGCTGCCAATTCTCCAGGTCGTGGATGTTGTGGATTTTACCAGCCGTCTCAAAACCTCGTGAATGCATTCAAGACTACTCCGGAAGGTCTACCAATGATTGGAAAGAACAAAGCAGGCTTGGAGGACACTTACAACGACGTTGATCTACCAAACGATCAAGGAGTAGGTGCTTCAGCTAACTTTATTTTGGATGTTTCTCAACCGGTTGACCCTCGTTTAGATTGGACTGTAGGTCGTCGTGGTGTAAACTTCTTAGATTGGGGTAAAATGCCAGGTTTTTCATGGATTCGTGACCAAAACTACGCAGGTCCATATACGGGTAAAAAATGGATGTATTACTTAGCGGATGAGGGAAGTTCCACTCACTCTACGAACCGTCGTTCGGTTAACAACAACTACCGACTAATAAAATTATCGCATGTCATTTTATGGTTAGCAGAAATCGAAGCCGAAACGAATAACTTAGCCAAAGCTGAGGAATACGTCAACATGATTCGTAATCGCGCAAAAGGAAGTAAGGTTCAAGATCCATCTGTGAACAATGTTATCAATCCATATCCAGCTGGCACATTTGCTGCGAACGGAAAAGATTTTGCCTTAAACGCTGTTTACATGGAAAACCGCCTCGAATTCGCTATGGAAGGTCACCGCTTCTTCGACTTAGTTCGTTGGGGAATTGCTAGTGACTTCTTGAATAAGATGTACATTCCTAAAGAGTCTGTACCCGGTAGAGACTTAACAGGAAGAACTTATAACAAAAGAAGTTACATGATCGGTAAAGCGTTTACCGACAAAAACAGATACTTTCCGCTACCAATTGATGAGATCCTAAATTCTCAGAAAGGCGGAAAGCCTACCTTAAAACAAAATGATGGATATTAATCAATCCTAACATTTTTAAAAAAGTCAGAACCCCGTGTTCTGACTTTTTTTGTTTATCGACCAACCAACATTTCCTGTATATTTGATAAAATTTATCCTTATGCTAGCCAATTCATTTGAAACCATCGTAAATCGCCGCCGCAGTAACAGACGTTTCGACCCCGAAGTACCCGTTGCGGATGAGGTGATTGAACGCAGTCTACAACGCGCGATTCTATCGCCTAACAGTAGTAATATGCAGTTATGGGAATTTCATTGGATCCAAAACCCGGCAAAAAGAGCCGAGTTTCATACGCTATGCTTAGGACAATCTGCCGCAAAAAACCCTCCACACCTTGTTGTCTTCGTCACACGTCAAGACCTGTGGAAACAACGTGCGCAATGGAACTTAGATCGAATAAAAGAAGGCTTGAAAGGAAAAGAACCCGGCAAATTAGAAAAACGTGGTTTGCAATATTACGGCCAATTAATGCCATTACTTTATCGTCAAGATATCTTCGGAATTTTTACGTTGATCCGCAAAGGAATGTGTTTTTTTATGGGCCTGCGAAAACCCTTTATGCGCTTTGGCGGAAAGGCCGACCAGCGGGTCATGGTCCATAAGTCTTGTGCACTCGCTGCCCAAACATTTATGCTGTCCATCTCAGCCGAAGGCTATGAATCCTGTCCGATGGAAGGATTTGATGCTGTTCGTGTCAAAAAAGCCTTAAACTTACCTTCCGGGGCTGAGATTAATATGATCATTTCTGTGGGAAAAGGAACCGAAGAAGGTATTTGGGGCCAGCGCTTACGAGTGCCCTTTGAAGATGTCGTGGTAAAATATTAGAGACAATCCACATCAGGAATTATTTGAACCCCTTTAAACACAGGCTTACTCGGTAGTTCATCCAATAATAAGCGCAAATCCAATTTAAATTGGGCCAAGGAAACTCCCTTTTCTAATTTGATTAGAATTTCCATGACAAATTGATTTCGAATGCGCTCAATCAAAGGGCGCTCTGGTCCCAATATCCGGCCAAATCCATACTTGGCCTTTAATTGAGCTCCCAAATCCATTGCTGCCTTCTCCACTTGTTGGGACTCAAAATGTCGCAGCGTTAATTTAATCAAGCGAACAAAAGGAGGATAATGATATCCCTCCCGCTCGATAATTTCATCGGCATATAGGGCTGCATAATCTGCCTCTTGAATAAATTGAAAGAGTCGGTGCGTCGGTTGGTTCGTTTGGATATATACTTGGCCTTGTTCATCCCGCCGACCGGCTCTTCCTGCCACCTGTGTGATCAATTGGAAAGCCCGTTCATGCGCACGAAAATCCGGAAAGTTAATAATTCGATCCGCATCGAAAATGGCCACTGTCGAAAGGCCTTCAAAGTCTAGCCCCTTGGCGACCATTTGAGTACCTACCAAAATATCAATATTACCTGATTGAATCTCGGCCAACAAGCTATTAAAGGCCGTTTTGGAACGCGTGGTGTCTAAATCCATCCGACCGATTCGAGCATCAGGAATCAGCCATTGTAATTCCTCTTCGAGCTTCTCCGTTCCATAGCCCATCGTTTTCAAATTAGTTCCCCCACAAGCCCCACAACGACGCAACAAAGACTCGCGATAACCACAATAATGACAGCGTAATTCTTGATCTTTAGCATGGTAGGTCAAACTCACATCGCATTGATTACATTCAGCAATCCAGTCACAATCTTGACATTGGATATACGGGGAATAACCACGTCGGTTCTGAAACAACAAACTCTGTTTACCTTTTTGGAAGTTTTCTTCCAACATGCTCACCAAGTCTACTGAAAATCCACCCTTCATAAGCTTCATTTTGGTGGCATATTTGGTATCAATCAAATGCAATTGAGGCAATTGCGCCTTCCCAAATCGTTCCATCAAACTCACCAAACCATATTTTCCTTGCTTGGCTTGAAAATAAGACTCGATGGAAGGTGTGGCAGAACCAAGAAGCACCTTCGCTTTATGTTGGCCCGCTAACACCATCGCTACATCTCTCGCATGATACCTTGGTGCCGGATCGACCTGTTTAAAGGACGATTCATGTTCCTCATCGACAATGATCAGGCCCAAGCGTGAAAAGGGCAGAAAAACCGAAGAACGGACGCCTACGACGAAAGGATACTTCCCCTCTACAATGGATTTCCAAACCTCCACCCGCTCATTATCTGAAAATTTCGAATGGTAAATGCCTACCTGCTCCCCAAAAATCTTTTTTAAACGGGCAACTATCTGGGTAGTCAACGCAATTTCCGGTAGTAAATACAAAACCTGATCCCCATTGGCCAGGGCCTCCTGAATCAATCGGATGTAAATTTCCGTCTTCCCACTACCCGTTATTCCGTGCAATAAGACGGTATCCTTTTCCTGAAATTGTTGCAAAATGGATTGATAGGCCTTTTCTTGTGCCGGATTCAAGTCAAAAGAAGCAGGTATAAAATCGTCCGAGTCCGTACCAAAACGAGATACTATCGTCTCGAAGGATTCGAAAATTCCATTTTTGATTAAAGTCTGTAACGCACTTTCTGATAAGCCTGCCTGAGTAAAACTTGACTTTTCCAAGCCCCGCCCATTCGATTCCACATCCCGCATGACTGGTATAAACTGCAAATAATGCAGTAAAATGCTTACTTGCTTGGTTTTGGACTCCAGCTGACTGATTAATTCTGTCAAGGCCTCTTTACTGGTGTGGGCGGAAACTAAACGAATCCGTCGTTGAACTTTCGGAGTATATCGATCTTTCAATTCATCAAAGATCAAAATCGCTCCCTTCCCCACCATGGATTTAATGTGGTGATAGGGGCTTTTCACTTCCGCAACACGCGCAACCTCGTCATATGTTAAAGCACCTTTTTCTTGAATCGCCTGAAAAATAAGCGCTTCCTTTTCAGACAAGTCCTGTAAGGACTGAAATTCCGGATGTATTTGAACCTTGGATTGGCTCGAAATTTTTAATCCCGCCGGCAAGGCCACTTGAAATACCTCCCCAGGAAAACACATGTAATAATCAGCGACCCACTGAAACAAGGCAATCTGTGAAGCGGTCACCAGTGGGGATTCATCCAATATCTCCAAAATGTATTTGGCTTGATATTGTTTGGGGGGCTGGTGATGAACACGCACAATGACTGCCGTGAGAACTTTGGTCGAACCGAAGGGGACTACGATACGTAAGCCGGCTTCCACAAGGGTTGCCCATTGACGCGGAACGCGGTAGGTAAAATAACGAGGTATGGGCAAAGGCAGCAAGGCATCAACAAACACAGTTGATTCTTCAGATTCAAAAAGTACAGCGGATTGCCCCATAGATGCTACAAATAAACGGAAAGTTCAGGATTGTAACAAGTAGACTATTTCCAGGAAAGCGTTTCAATCAAATGCAACGCATCTCCTTTGATGAAATGGATAATGGGGGCTAAAGAATCATTTTGGGTTGCTGTTTTGACATATACAGCCCCACGAAGAAAATGCTTGCTACTATCCGTCGTGAAAAATTGCAGCGAAGTTGCAACTTCTCCATTTAATTCAATCAAACCCGCCTTTCGGCCATCGGTCGTCGTCATGACGAAGTCATGAATTCCAGCTGCTTTGGATTGATGTTTATAAGCGAGTGCAAAGGCATCGTTGATCAATGCCTTTAATTTCTGCTTGTCGCCTCCCAATGACTTATAAGTAATTTGAATAAATGCATCCCAACGAGGATAATAGAGGTATATCCAATGTGGCTCCGCTTTAAACACCTCCCGTTTATTTCCAATCGTGACGGTATCTGGAATTACTTTTGCATAAACAGAAACCTCAAATTGATAGGGATGACCCGGCTCGAGCGTCGTATATTTGACAGGCGGTAATTCGATGCGATTGTAACCTTTAGGACGCGGTAAATCACTAGCAGGCTCTTGGGTTTGGCAAGCCGATAAGTACAACGTAATCCAACAAAAAAAGATGATCGAGCGCATGTGGAATTATTGTGGTAAATCTATGCCGTGGTAATCCAGTATAGGTTGTTGGATAATTTGATAAACCTTCTCACGTAATACCGGTAAATCTTCTTGTGTCAATCCTTTTGTCTCAACCGGTGCATGAATCCGTACACGAATGACCCCTGGTTTAAGTGCAAAAAAATCATCATCCATCAATTCGAAATTATTCAAAAAAGATACCGGTAAAATCGGCACTTGCTGTTGAATAGCCATGGCAAATGCTCCATCTTTTAATGGGGAGGACATAATCGGAAAATTCTTCGAAACAATACCCCCTTCTGGGAAAATGATAATACTGCGATTCGCTTGCAGGGCACGGATTGATTTAGCGAGCGTAGCCGAGCGACTTTGACGATCGCTCCGATCCACTAAAATATTCAAGCGTGCATAGAGGTAACCAAAAAGCGGTATTTTTTTAATCGAACTTTTGCCAACAAACGAAAAATAATTGGGCAAAATTTGAACGAAAGCGGGGATATCCAAATAGGAAAAATGATTCGCGCAAAAAACATAAACCTGTTTAGGGTCTAATTTCTGCTCAAAACGAAGTTCAAAACGAAGAAAACCAAATGCAAAAAACAAGCGGGACCAAACCCTGACTAAGCGATGGGCATAGCGTTTTGTATCCTTACGCTGAAGGAAAATCACCATGAAAGGATACAGGGCGAGGAACCAGCTAATAAACCAAAAACCGGTCCATACAGAGTATAGACCGATTAAAGGATTACTTAAATAAGGATTTTTTTTCTTCATGGATAAACCCTGAAAATTATTCTACGATACCTAATTGAACCGTATTGGTTTTTTTGGTGGTATGCGCTGGAATGGATAAGGTGGTGACGAATACATCCCCCACTTGTAATAGGTCTTTGGATTTCAATAATTCAACCATTCCTTGAACTGCTTTTTCGGCATTTTCTGAGGACGCATCGTAATAAAATACTTTTGTCCCCCAAAGCAGACCCATTGTTGACATTAATTGTTTGTTATTGGTAAATACAAACAGGTCCGCTTTTGGACGATGTGCCGACAATTTAAAGGCCGTTTGACCCGAGTTTGTGATGCAAAGAATCGCTTTGGCTTTGGAATCACGAGCCAAACGACAAGCTCCAGCAATCAATCGATCAGTCAAGGTAACATTCGGTGTATTTGCCAAAGCATGGTTCTTGAAATAAATCGCTGCTTCATCGCCTTTGACAATTTCAATCGCATTTTGTTGTTGCTCCACCACCTCATGAATGTGCGCCATGGTCTCCACCGCCTTAATAGGGTATGCACCCGATGCAGACTCCCCAGACAACATGGTCGCTGAGGCCCCTTGCAATACGGCATTCGCTACGTCCGAAGTTTCCGCGCGCGTTGGAACCGGGTTGGTAATCATCGACTCCAACATTTGCGTAGCTACGATCACTGGCTTGCCAGCTGCAGTACACTTCTCCACCATGACCTTTTGTAGGAAAGGAACAACCGCTCCATCCATCTCCACCCCTAGATCACCACGAGCCACCATAATGGCATCGGTCGCCTCAATAATCTCATCTAAATTATCAATCGCCTCAGGCTTTTCGATTTTCGCAATAACTTTTGCAGTCTTCCCGTAAGCCTTAATTTTATCTTTAATATCCCAAATATCCGACGCCTTACGCACAAAGGATAGGGCAATCCAATCCACTCCATGGTCAAGGCCGAAATATAAATCTGCCGTATCCTTTTCGGTCAAACAAGGCAACGAAACCTTTGTGCCTGGTAAATTGATTCCCTTTTTCGACTTCAAAATACCCCCATAGACAACCTCCGTAATGACTTCCTTCTTTACTTTATCAACGGCAAGAACCTTAACTTCGAGGTTACCATCATCCATCAAAATACGCTCTCCAACAGTAACATCCAGGTACATAGACGTGTAAGTAGTTCCAACTTTCTCTGAAGTGCCAAGTAAATTCTCATCCATCGCAAAAATCAATTGCTTACCAGCTTCCAAGGGAACACCATTATTCTCCACGAGTTGCGTACGAATTTTAGGCCCTTGTAAATCTTGTAAAACCGTTAGATTCAAACCTAATTCATCGCTAATTGATCGAATAGTTTGTAAACGTGCCAGATGATCCTCATGGGTACCATGGGAAAAATTCAAACGAAATATATTTACTCCTGCTTGTGCTAATTGAATTAAAGCTTCTCTCGATTCTGAAGCGGGGCCTACTGTGGCAACAATTTTTGTTTTGCGTTGATACGACATAGATTAGTTTAGTCAAATTACTTTGCAATTTACATTTAAGTCGGCAAAAAATGGAATTAAATCAAGATAATAAACCCACAATTTTGTAAAAAATTAAGATTTCCAATCGCATTCATACCTCGCATCTAATTTTTTATCGAATTAGTCCTATGCCAATTTAGGCATAAAAAAAGGAGCTTCGAAAAGCTCCTTTTGTGATAGGAAAGGGATTAGTTTTCCCAAAGATCGTGTTCCATTTCCAACAACTTGTACTCGAGTAATTGAGACATCATAAGACCCTCTTTTTCTCCTCCGTACAAATCCGTCAACAGCTTATCTTCGACATTACCCTTTTTGATAATACGCGCTTGGAACATGCGTAAATCAAAGGCATCTGCCATGTTTTTGTGTTGCATCTCATTCTCAGAATTATACCAAATGCAATTCGGATTCGAACGGAACAATTTGTATAAATCTTTGAATCGGAAAGTGGCTACTTCTTTATCAAAACCAGCCTTTGTCTTCGAGGCAGGGATAACAATTTTGATCGATTGAATATCAAAATACAAGCGTGAACGACGACGGTCAATAATCGCATCTTCACGAATCTCCAGGATAGACAAATCTTTGGCAAAATAAAATGCATCCTCCACAGGAGCAGCCTTTTGCTCAAATTCATCCTTCGCTGGAGCTCCAGCAGGTTTGGCACCAGAACCACCCCAGCCATCATCAGTTCCGGCTTTCGGGGCAGCCCCACCTTCAGCACCGAATCCAGCTGCTTTTTCAGCATCGGATAAAGCCGATTGATTGGATTGCTCCTCCATCTTTAGATTCTCTTGAAATTGCTCATAAGTCAATTTTGTCGTTAAAGAATCATTCTTGTAGGGAGTCAAAACACCTGCTTTCACCCAATCCATTATGAATTTGGTAATCTCATTATTCTTAGAGAAAAAAGGCTGATTGATTTTTTCATTCAAGTCCATACGACGCCACAAACGAGCCTTGTAGTGAATACTTGACTCATCAATCGGGCGAACAGAGTTTTGATTGGGTGGCAATGGTTTCTCTTGCCCGTAAATCGAAAGACTCACAAGCGAAAAAATACCCAGCAACAAACGCTTATTTACTAATTTCATACGATTCATATTAATTCAAAGGAATGTTTTTTGCCATGGTAAATGGAATATTTTCAACAGCTCCTTTAAAATTTTTCCGTTGAACTCCTTTCACTTCAATGTAATAACGATCTCCTGCTTGTGCTTGAGCCGCTAATTTAGAAATCGAACCCGAACCCTGTAATGTCACGTCATCAATCTTACGCTGGCCCCGAGCCAATGCTACGTACAATTCAGACACGCGGAAGTTGGCATCCTCCGGGTTGGTCGACTTAAATGATTCATCCGCCATGGCACGCGCATCGATTGTTCGCAAACCGGAGGCACTGGCCCCACGCTTCTCGTCCAATTCAGCTCCGTTTCCAAAAATTCGAACCTCAGGTCTTGGCACACGGCGAACGCGGAAAGTTTCTTTCCCTAATAACGTACCGCCGTTGGTAATATTCAAAGTAACATTCGCCGTCGAAGGAACGATCGTCACCTTTCCCCGACTTTGCCCTCCGATCGCTTCTCCACCATCTGCGGAGAATGAAGGATTCCATAAAGCCCCTAAACCTGGACTCGCAACACTCAATCGGTTCGCACAGCCCAAATAAAGAGCTGGTAAAGTCGCAGTCTCAATGTTATAGGTAGGCTTTAAGACAAAGTATTCTTTCTGAATTGTTTCGGTCTTCGGGCCTGATGGGCTCATGTATGAAACGGATGCCGTGTAAGATTTTCTGGAAAGTCCACTCGCATCAAATCCACCCCCAGACGTCTTAAACTTAATCTGACCACGTCCATCCACCACGGGAATTGAGGAGCCATTAAAACTCATGCGAGGCGTAAATCCACTGGATGTCGCGGCGATAAATACCTCAGCTTGGTATTCCATCCCGGCAACAACCGTGTTCGCATTGGCTGAAACCTGTGCAAAAACCTTATCAAACTTAATCTCTTTGGCCCCCACTTTCGCTGCTAACTGAGCTAGCACATCACTTTCATAACGACGAACTTCCGCTTGCTTCTGTGAAATAGTCGCCAAAGCTGCCGGAACCGGAGTTTGTGCAAAATTCAACTCGGCAAAGTCTTTATTTGCTTGATTGGCATCCTTGCTAGCGATGGGATCTGATTTCGCATCATTTGCTAAAGAAGGAAATTTGGTTCCTGGATCAGCCAATTTCTCCAAATTCTTCACATAATCCTCGAACATGGTTTGCAATTTGTATGCCTCTCCCGATTTATCCGCACCAACCATGATGGTATAAACTTTTTCTTCCTCTTTCGGATTCTTAATATTTCCCGTTTCAGGATCGATTCCGCCACCCGCTTCAATCATCTTCGCTTTCAAACCATCCAAATGATTCACCAAGGCATCGGCTAATCTGCGCGCTTCGTTCGCGCGCTTGATCACATCGGCATAAGCACCCGGATTGGGTAAATCCTTGATTCGCTCTTCGATGCCTTGAACCATTCCTTTGTTTTTGGAAGTCGCCGACTGGTTAGCAATCTCCAAACTGGAATTCAAGATGGTAAACTTTTGTAATAATGCATCCGAAACTTGCAAGGCAAGCAAGGCCGTGAGTACCAAATACATCATCCCGATCATTTTCTGCCGGGGTGTTTCTTTTAAACTAGCCATATTATCTAAGCTGTAATAAAATCAAAAATTATCCTTTCATCGCAGTTAACATGCTGCCATACACTTGATTTAATGCCTGAATGTTGGCATTCAACTTAGCTAATTCTGCTTTAAATTGCTCCGCATCTTTCGAGGTAGCAGCAATTTGTTCCACAGTTGCGTTCACATTTCCATAATATCCGTTGATCGCTTTCAAATGCTTGCTTGATTCCTGAATCTCAGTCTCATAAATTGCATTCAATGCCGCTAATTGGTCACCCGCTTTCGCATATTGTTGGGCATATTTTGCCGCCTCCGTAGAGGAAATTGAAATATTTCCCAAAGAAGCCGTCGCGTCGGAAACCGTTTTGTTTAAAGAACCCAAGGATTGAGACGATGCATTTAGCGTATTCACAAACTCATTGGCAGCCCCAGTCGCCTTACTGATCTCCTGCAAGCTGTTCGCCGTTTCCGTTAAACCTTTTAAACTCTTGGTTAAATTCTCAATCACATCAGCACCTAAACCCGGCTGATTCGCTAAAGTAGCCAAGCCATTTCCCGCAGAACGAGGTGCCGCAGGCTCCCCTCCTGCTAATTCGGGATATACCTTTTCCCAATCATACTCTTTTTCAGGCTTGGCTTGAATATACAATACACCAAACAAAATAAAGATGGCAGCTTCGGTAAACATACCCACCATCAACATCTCATTGGCACCCTCCCAATGGACAATTTTAAACAATGCCCCAATAATTACGACAGCAGCTCCAAAACTCGCTACCACATTGATTGATTTTTCTAATCCCTTCATTTGATTTTATTTGAATCTTTGTTTGTTGAACTATTTTTTTAACGCCGGACGACCTAAGTAACGCATCACCGAACGGAATCCTATGTAAGAACGCTTCTTATTCTGTAACTCGTAGGCACGCGTACCCGTTTCCAAATAATAAGCAATGTCCTTCCATGAACCCCCACGAACTACTTTACGCGGCTCATCCGCATCAATATTGACCGTATTTAAATCCCAAGTAACAGCAGAGGCATTATCCGCATAAGCATCTACACACCACTCAGCTACATTTCCCGACATGTTATATAACCCAAAATCATTGGGATCAAAGGCATTGGCAGGTGCCGTATACGCATACCCGTCCGCATCATAATTTCCACGATGAGGCTTAAAATTAGCCATCAAACATCCTTTGGCATTCGCTACATAAGGATTCCCCCAAGGGTATTTCGCCGATGCACGTCCTCCTCTTGCCGCCCATTCCCACTCAGACTCCGATGGCAACTCAAAGCGCGGCAAAATGTATTGCCCTTGCTTCTTCCGATACTCATTCATCATCTTAGAACGCCACAAACAGAAATATTTCGCAGCATCCCAACTTACCCCTACCACCGGATATTGATCAAAAGCAGGACTTGAAAAATAATATTCCAACATCGGATCCCCGTTGTGATAGGTAAAATCGCTCTTCCAAACGGTCGTATCTGGATAATATTCTGTCATAATTTTATCCTCTCCCAAAACAGAAACTGAATCTTTTAACAATGAATTCGTAAACTGACGATATTCATGATTGGAAATCTCCGTGTCATCCATGTAAAAGGCAGCCACCGTCACCCGCTTGTTAAAACTAATGCCCGAACGAGACGCATCTTCATCCGCTTGACCCATCATGTAACTTCCCGATGGAACTAAAACCATCCCATAAGGCGTTGGTTGACTCCAACCCTTACGAGCCGACGCGACAATTTCCCCGTTTTCAATTCCTGGGGCATCCTTGGCTGAACGACCAAATTTCAATCCCCCCTTCTTAGATGAGGACCCCTTAGAACTACTTAAAGTCTTCTTTGAGCCACTTGAGCTACTCTGAGATCCCCCCTTCGAACCACCGCAACTTTGCAATGCGACTGATAATACAAAAGCGGACAAGATGTATGCCAAAGGCTTTCCAATAAATTTAAAATTCATACAGACGAATTATTATAACTGATCTTAAACGATAACAATCTCAAAAAAATTGCATACAAAAATTAATATGCACACACATTTAAATCAAATTCCTCAAAATTAAAGGATATTTCTTATAATACATTCAAAAATACCCATTTTTTTATCAGATTTTCATCAAGCCCAAATGCTATTTAAAGCGGGGGGTCTTAACCGGCACAAAACGTGTGGAGGTTTGAAAACTGGGCAATAAAAAACGAAACATCAGTTCATGAGATAGATTCGACTTAACTGCCGCATTAATCACAGACATGTCCATCGCATAAGCAACATCCAAGCGATTATTTAACAAGGTCATCCCCAACATGACGCTGCTGGCGTCATCCCAACGATAACCTCCTCCTAACCAAAATTGTTGCTGAAAAATCAACTTCGCTCCCATTTGCGGCAATACCCTACCTTGATAGTAGTTAACTTGGGCAAATGGACTCAATTCAAATCGATCAGAAATCCCGATAAGACCCTTCGCATGAAAATTTGCAGCTAGTTCATGAACTAAATTTACATTTTTGCTTCCAAAAGTATAAGTGGGCTGATTCAAATGACCTACACCCAAACCTAACTCCCATAAATCCGTCGAGTACAACAATCCCGCATTAAAATCTGGCATGGATTGAGAAACCTGCCTGCCTGACAACTCCAAAGCCAAGGGATCATTGGCATCTCTAACGCGAAATTCACGACCATCGAATGATTTATTCTGCATTCCAAATCCCATTCCCGCTGAAAGTACGGCACCCGATGCAAAAGTCTTGTGGTAGGCTAATTGCAAGCGCACGACTTGCTGGCCTACCCCCGATGGTGTTCGGTCATTCATAAATACGAGCCCCATACCCAAACCTTGGAAATTCAAAGGGATCGACAAACCTACCACGGATGTGCCCAGATTTCCGTTTCCATCCTGACTTGTCTCGTAGGATGTCCATTGATTTCGATAATGAGTTTGAACATAAGCATCACGCCCTGCACCTGCAGCCGCGGGATTGAAATAAAGTGGATTGAGGTGATATAGACTAAGACCTGGCATTTGCTGGCCATACATGTCCAAACTGAAAAAAAACAGTGACAAGTACGCTAAACAAATCCCTAAGGCGCATTTCAATCCGTGCATGGTTAGTGGTATCCCGAAAAGTTGAGCTAAAATAAACAAAATAACAATAGCTCAATCGAGGAGCAATAAAAAAAGCTCCTCGAGGAGCTTTCTATTTATTTATTTTGCATTCGCCTGTTTGATGTAATGTTCCAAAGCGCCTGTCATGGATGGCGCATTGGGCATTGGCGCCTGAATATCCAAAATCAAACCTGCCTCATGCACGGCCTGTGCCGTTGTAGGCCCAAATGCCGCCAAACGCGTATTGTTTTGCTTGAATTCTGGAAAATTCTCAAACAAGGATGTTATTCCGGACGGACTAAAGAAAGCGATGACATCGTAAAAAACATTCTCTAAATCGGATAAGTCGGCCGAGACCGTCTCATACATCACCGCCTCCGTCAATTGAAAATCATTGGTCCCCATATAATCAGGCAAGTCTTTTTGACGCTTGTTGGAACATGGAAACAAAAACTTCTCTGTCTTATGCTTTTTGATAACCTCGAGTAAATCCAAGGCTGTTTTCGTCCCTGTAAATATTTTACGCTTGCGAATCACAATGTACTTATGCAAGTAATTCGCTGTTTGCTCCGTAATACAGAAATATTTCATATCGGCAGGCACTTCGATTTTAGCCTCCTTGCAAATACGAAAGAAATGATCGATGGCATTCCGACTCGTAAAAATAATGGCCGTATGCTCTAAAATGTTAATTTTTTGCTTTCTGAAATCCTTAAATGAGATTCCCTTTACATCGATAAACGAACGAAAATCCACTTTTACGTTGTACTTCCGCTCAATTTCCGCATAAGGAACTTTGGCAGCCTCCGTAGGAAAAACCTGGGTAACCAGGATACTTTTTACTTTTTTCAACCGACTTGGATCCGGTTGGATTACATTCGCAACTTCACTCATAATGATAATTTCAAATTGATCAGTTCTAGATGGCCTAAATCTGAAAATACCTGCAAATATACGACAAATTTTATCAATTAATTATCTGCCCCTACATGTATTCTGGAAAAATCAATTCCCGCAATCCAAAAACCATAACTTGACCTTCCATTAAGATGAGATAAGCCAATAATGACAATTGATTTACCGAGTAGCTATGTCGAAAAACCTGAAAAAAGTAAAGCGCACGCACGACAAAATATCCGGTAATCAAATAAGAAATGTAATTTAAGTCGACAGCATACATAGGCCCCTTGTATACCGACAACAAACTCAAGGAACCAAATAGAACGATAAAAAACTGTATGTTCGCTTGTATCGACTTAAAATAATGCGCATTGGCAATGTTAGGCAATCGGAACAGATTAGTAAACAATTTGTAAACAAAATACCGGCTCACAAATAACACAAATCCGAGTAAGGTTTTGGAAAGCACAAAGCCGACCGCAGGCAAAAAACGTTGTAAGTTTTCTTGGGACTCAAAAAAGGAATCCTGGGATTGATTCAACAAGCCATTGTAAAACGAAAAACAAGCCGTAATGAGACTCAATAAAAAGATAACCAATAGGTTAGGGAAAGCAAAGGCATTTTTCAACAAAACCTCTTCTTTGATTTCCCAATGTATCCAATCCGAAAATCGAAAATAAGCTGCAAAATAACGCGGAAAAGCGGCATAAAGTACCCCCATGAAGAATAAAATCAACAGAAATGAAGCTCCGAAAAACTGATTAAACAGATAGGCATTACGCTGCTGCAAATTTAGCATATCGGTAAATGCCATCGTATTCTCTTCCACTTTTCGAACAATGCTTACCCCCTGTGGAAGACCTGCCATGCTTGCCCGGTAAAAACTAAAGTACAAAGGCTCATCCACCGGATATCGCGTCTGTAAGCTATCCATGGACCAAGTATACATCTGATCCTTTCTTAAATGACTGTGAAAGGCCCCTTGTATAAACAAGACATATTCTTCATCCATCTCCAAACGCAAATACGTATTAGGATACTCCCCTAATGGAATCGCTATCGATTTGGACTTGTAATTATAATGTTTGGAAGAAATGTATGGCAAGAAAGTCTTCATATTGGCCTGATAAACCAACCATGCCTTGTCTAACGGCTGGACCTCCTGCCATTTTGCTGCCGACAATTCAGTCGACAACAATAAAAAAAAGAATAAAAAAAATCTGCTAACCTTCCCGTTAAGGAGCCGATTAGCAGATTTTGAAATTAAAGGAATCATCCTTGCTCTTATTTTCCAGCTAACGCTTTAATCATCGTTTCACCGATATCCGCTGGCGAGTAAACCACATGAATTCCACACGCTTGCATGATCTTCATTTTCGCCTCAGCTGTATCATCCGCTCCACCAATGATGGCGCCCGCATGACCCATGCGACGACCTTTCGGTGCCGTTTGACCTGCGATAAATCCTACCACTGGCTTACGATTTCCATCGGCTTTGATCCAATGAGCTGCTTCAGCTTCCATGCCTCCGCCAATCTCACCAATCATTACGATACCTTCCGTTTCCGGATCGTTCATCAGTAACTCAACTGCTTCTTTCGTGGTAGTTCCGATAATCGGATCACCTCCGATACCAATCGCCGTTGTTTGACCTAAACCTGCTTTTGTTAATTGGTCAACTGCCTCGTAAGTTAATGTACCTGATTTAGATACGATACCTATGCGACCCTTTTGAAAGATAAAGCCAGGCATAATACCTACCTTACACTCATCTGCCGTCATCACACCTGGGCAATTGGGCCCAATTAAACGACAATCATAATTTTGAATGTATTCCTTCGCTACAATCATGTCTTTCGTTGGGATACCTTCCGTGATACAGATAATCACTTTAATTCCTGCATCCGCAGCTTCCATGATCGCATCCGCCGCAAATGCGGGCGGCACAAAAATAATCGACGTATCAGCACCTGTCTTCGCCACTGCATCCGCAACCGTATTAAAAATAGGACGGTCTAAGTGAGTTCCTCCTCCTTTTCCAGGAGTCACCCCTCCCACCACTTGCGTACCATAAGCAATCATCTGCTCCGCGTGAAAGGTACCTTCAGTTCCTGTAAAACCTTGTACTATAATTTTCGAATTCTTGTTAACTAAAACACTCATTTCGTAGGGGTTAAATAAACGTAGGCGTAAAATTTTTCCAAAGGTACAAATTA
>JACCDK010277184.1_pt1 | contig 21217 bp, 14 predicted proteins | sample 7445871 | NCBI WGS metagenome assembly JACCDK01 (sample SAMN15323436, study PRJNA562643) | freshwater metagenome | isolation source: river surface water | place: USA:Blue River Watershed | collected 2017-08-15
CGTCGCGACAGGCTCGAGGAAAGACATGCAAGCAGGTATCGACAAGCGCAGGAGTCGCCTCGTCCTCCTCGCTATGAATGAGGTAGGCTATCGCAACCTCATCCAGCTCGTCACCAAATCTCACCTCGAAGGTTTCTACTACAAGCCTCGCATCGACCGCGAACTTCTCGAACTTCATAACGAAGGCCTCATCGCTATTTCCCCGTCATTCTCTGGCGAGATTGCCCAATCGCTTAATAGTAGGAATCAAGACAAGGCAAAAGAGGTGGCATCTTTTTACAAGAAAATATTCGGCAGCAACGGGGAGGACAACATCTCCCAGAGCAGCCGAGGATGGGTAGCCAGCGATCAGCGCCCGCAGGCTGCGGTGGGAGATGTTGTCCCCCCCGTTGCTGCCGACCGTTTCTTCATTGAAATCACCAAACATCCTGAAATAGATGGTCATGAAGCAAACATGAAAACACTCTTGAATTTCGCCAAAAGTCAGGACATTCCAGTCATGGCTGCGCACGATGTGTACTACCTGAAACCAGAGGACCGCTTCGCACGAGAGACACTCGTTCGCGTGAATTCCCATAGCGATGCCTCTGACAAGATATCCGACAGCGACGAAGATGATTTCTCCTTCATTTCTGGAGAACGTGCTGAGGAACTCTTTCGCGACCTCCCCGAGGCACTTGAGAATACTGCAAAGATTGTTGATACCTGCAATCTCACCATCGAACTTGGCAAGTGGGTCTTCCCTGCCTTGAAGATTGAAAGCGGACGTACTCCTGACGACGAGCTCCGCCACATCGTCTTCGAAGGATTTGCCCGACGTGAGATTGTCCAGACGCCAGAACTTGTCGCCCGTGCTGAATACGAGCTCAAAGTCATCCGCGACAAAGGGTACGCCCCTTACTTCCTCGTAGTGGCAGACTTGCTCCGTTTCGCCCGCGAGAATGGCATCCTCTCAAACATTCGTGGATCAGTCTCTGGATCCATGGTCACCTATCTCGCCGGTATCACCAACATCAACCCAATCGTCTACGAAATTCCCTTCGAGCGCTTCCTCAATCCTGATCGCCCCTCAGCTCCCGATATCGATATGGACTATGCTGATGATCGTCGCGACGAGATGATCGACTACGTACGCAGGACCTATGGTGCAGACAAGGTTGCGCAGATCGGAACCTTCGGTACCATGGCGGCTCGCGGATCTGTACGCGATGTGGCACGCGCAATGGGATTTGGCTATGACGTCGGCGATCGCATCTCCAAGCTCATACCCATGGGTGCACAGGGATTCCCCATGACCATCGACCGTGCACTCGACGAGGTTCCCGAGCTCAAAGAGCTCTATTCCACTGACGCAGACTGCCGTCGTATCATAGATATGGCCAAGAAGATTGAAGGTTGTGCTCGCCATATCGGCGTGCATGCTGCCGGCGTGGTGATATCACCAACTGCGCTTACCGACTTCACACCACTCCAGTTTGACCCTAAGGGCGAAGGCAAAATCATCTCGCAATACGATATGTATTCGATCGAAGAGGCAGGTCTTCTCAAATTTGACTTTCTCGGCCTCAAGAACCTCACCATCATCGCGGACACTGTCGACCGCATCAAGAAGATTGCGGGTGTCGACATCGATCCTGACAACATACCCGTAGACGACACTGCCACATTCGAAATGCTTGCACGTGGTGAGACCGCGGACACATTCCAGCTCAACGGTGATGGCATGACCCGCTTCCTCAAAGAACTCAAGCCGACAACCATTCACGACATCAATGCTATGGTGGCGCTGTATCGTCCGGGTCCGATTGGATTCATTCCTGACTATATCGCTCGCAAGCATGACCGATCACTCATCAAATATCTTGATCCAATGCTCGAGCAGATCCTCGACAAGACCTACGGAATTCTTGTTTATCAGGACGACCTCCTCATGATGGCGCACAAGATCGCCGGATATTCTTGGGGTGAAGTGGACAAATTCCGCAAGGCTGTTGGAAAGAAGATCCCCGAAGAAATGGCCATGCAGAAAGAGAAATTCATCAAGGGGTGCATGTCGCACAGCAAGTGGCCTGAGAAAAAGGCCAAGGAGGTTTGGAAATGGATCGAGCCATTCGCGGCGTACGGTTTCAACAAGGCACACTCTGTATCATATGGCCGAGTCGCATATATCACGGCATATCTTAAGGCGCATTTCCCTGCCATCTACCTCTCCGCTGTTTTGACTTCAGAGCAAGGCGATACTGAAAAAGTTGCTGAAACAATCAAAGAGTGTGAGCGTATCGGCATCCCCGTGCTGCCACCTGACGTGAACGAAAGCTTCAGTCAGTTTACGGTTATCAAGGATGAGTCTTACCGCATCCGCTTCGGACTCGTGACGATTAAAAACTTCGGTCAGGGCATCTCAACTGCTATCATCGAGGAGCGCAAGCGTGGCGGAAAATTCACGTCACTCGTCGATTTCCTTGATCGCGTCAAAGATAGGAATCTCAACAAGAAATCCCTCGAATCCCTCATCAAAGCTGGCGCCATGGACTGTTTCGGTGAAGATCGTGGTGTCATGCTCGCAAATCTCGACCTTATGCTCGAATACAGCAAAGAAAGCGGTAAACAACATGCTGATCAAGACTCTCTCTTCAGTTCGATGTCCGATGCCGCCAGCGTTCCAGGACTACGTCTTGTACCTGCACCTCAGGTAGATATGCGCGACCGTCTCGCGTGGGAAAAAGAACTTCTTGGACTGTACATCTCCGGTCATCCGCTTGAGCGTTATCGTCCGCAGATAGAGAAGAATGGTATGACCATCAAGAGGGCCCTCGAAGAACTCAAGGAGGGTGGACAGACTATCTTCGGATGTATTGTGAATGAGGTTCGCATGGTGCAGACCAAGAAAGGCGATGCAATGGCTTTCATCACACTCGCGGATTTCACCGGATCAGTAGAAGCTGTCGCCTTCCCGCGCACGTATACTGAGTACAAAGCCTTGCTCGTCCCTGATGCATGCATCGCGGTGAAGGTCACCTTGAATACGAGGAATGGTGAGAAAGGGTTCGTGCTCGAGAGAGTGAGGGGACTTTAATTTATTGATATTCCCATGATCTGCCACGCTTTAAGTATATCTTTTTCTGTTGATTCTTTTCTGGATTTTTCTTCTTCTAGAATCTGTTTTTCTTTGTGATAATCTTCAAAGTACCTCGAGAGTTGTATATGCGATCTCAAGATACTTAGACTGACGATAGCCTTACCAAGCTCTGCCTGACCTCTTTCGGCGTAGTCTCTTAAAAGAATCTGATCTAGTGACTCACGAAATACTTTATTGTTCCATGCCCGAGCACGAAGATTCCCAAAATCAAACACTACCGCCAGTGCGCGATTCTTACAGATACCAACCCACTCGAGATCCAAGAGCTCTATGTCGTCATTGTCATATACATATAGATTGTTTGGCGCCATATCGCCATGGACCAATGTCTTGATTCGGTTACCCTTTGTGAATATGTGAGGTTCTATCTTTTGTAGCAACTCCAATACATGCCGCCTTACATTGGACATTGCTACTCGTTTTTCAAGAACTTCATGAAAATATGTTTTTTTACTGAAATCAATCGGTGACACTCTTGTCCTAAGCACCTTGCGCATTTCGCGACGTATATATCCTTTGGTGTGTTTAAACTTCTTCAGATTACCTACTATACGCCTGGGAAGATCATCGATAGTTATGGTATGGAATTTGAACAACGCCTTTAGAACATTCTCAGCATGACGCTCAGTGAGGGATTCCATCTCTCGGTATCCATGTATAAAGCCGATTCGTGCCTGTGGAAGTGTCTCCATTATTGCGAACGGTATTCCCTTTTTCGGATCCATATTCCAAGCGATGATGCCCCTAGTTAAAATGATATCATGCTCCTTAAGAAATCGTGCAACCTCAATCTGTCGCCCAAAAGGCATCAAAAGCTTCCTCGAATCGTCACGAGGAATTTTCAAGAATCTATGAACCCTCTGCCTATTGCCATAAGTATCAACTTCCATACGTGGCAGGACCATATAAAAATACCTACGATCATTATTCAAACGCTCTTTGAATGTTTCAATGTTGTTTCCGTCAAGAACAAACTTATGTTGTTCAAGAACAGTTCTAACTCTTTTCTCATACGAATTCATGCTTTTATTATACACTAGGTGATATTTTTTCCTGGAGAAAAATCCCTATGGTCATACTACTACCGCTCAACACATATTTTGCGTTGTCCCCAGAAAATTCACACTTATACCCAACTTACCCACAGGTTACCCCCGAAATTTGAGCGAAAAGGTATTGACTTCACCTGTAACGGGTCCATACTTATAGTAGGCTTTCGTTCATGGAGAGGATCCTTAAATCAATTACATAGGGATTACATTGTATACCGTCCTCCGGGACGGATCATTATCCCGCCTTATATATTTCGGACTCTTTCTCCACATATGCACGGCAGCCTACTATGGTACACGACCCCGCCCAGGCGGGGTCGTTGTGCGTTCACGCCATCGATGTGCCGAGCTATGATGTGTTCGATGATCGAGCAATCAACACCACATCTATGATGAAAGCGGCTGCAAGCACGCTCGTTCTCGTAGCATCCCACACCCCACCATGCCAATTCATGACTGCACTATACCAAAGCATGGTGCATGGAAAGAATAGAAATCCAAAAAGAAGCCAATACCATTCGTTCAAAACTCCGGTGAACCACTCTGAAAAAACATATAAGAATATGATGAGTGTGCGTGGCATAAACAGCCCGAAAATAATCAATGCCATATGACTCAAGTATAGCTCCTTATTCACTGATGTACTATACAGAAAAAGCCCCTCGAGGGGCTTTTCTCTCCTCACAAACTATACAGTCGGAGGAGTCTGCGGTGCCGGCTGGGCCGGAGCAGGGTTTTCTGCTGGCTTCTTGTGAAGCATGATAGTCTGCGAGGGGGTTATGTCTCGCACAAGAAATTATACGCCCGCCACAAGTAGGTATTTCGTTCTGTCATTTTTTTGACTTACCGTCAAAAGATATTACAAAATAATGGCTGGTTTTCGAACTCCGGCGGTATGGTGTAATGTGTTCAAAAATTAGAACACGTGGTGTGATTTTTTTGAATACCTGGGACGGAAATGATTAACAGGGTAGCAAACTGAAATGTGGTTCGGGGTTCCTAAGGGGGTGACGACACGATTCGAAAAAACGTCCATTGCCCACAAAAAATAAAACCCCACCGTTTCCAGTGGGGTTCGAGGTTCCATTCAACCTTGAAAGTGTTTGTGCTTAGTGAGTAGCTACAACAGGCCGACGCTCGTCGTATTCCGCCTGAGCTTCCTCATAGGTTTTCCTCTTCTCAAACGGAAGTGAGAAGTCCTCCACCCCCACCCTCAGAGCCTTATCGAATGTTTCTTCAGCCTTCTGAATGAAGTTTCCGAGGTGAGTGATGTTCCACCTATCGATGGATTTACTCTTGCAAGCAGCGTCGAAACTCACCTGCGCATCGATCACCCGAATGGCCAGGCTTTTCAGCCTATCATATGCGTATTCGGCTGTGATCACATCATGGTAGGTATTACCGATGCCATGTGGATTGAGTGCGTGGACTGATTCCTGGAAGCGTTTGAAAACTTTGTCGCAGTCTGCAAGAATTTCTCTCGCTGCTTCCAACTTTTTGATCTGATGTCTGACTAGGACAATAAATACAATTACAGCGGCAATTATTGAAGAGATTATGAGTGCCCCACACCATAAAGGTGTTGATTCTTTATGAACCAATCGAGAGAAGATGATCGTGTAAATCATCAAACACCCACCATATACACACACCCAGTTCAGCATGTGATTAGCCTTGAAGCAACTCGACTCCGTGTAAGCTACAGCTTCATTCCGTGCCATCTGCAACTCAACGAGACTCTTCCCCCCATAGTTCTCCACTTCCCATTGTTTGCGGAGCGGTTCAGAAACAACGCGCATGAGGCGCTCAACTTCTTCGGTAGTAATACTATTCATTTTTCAAATGCCTTGTTGCGGAACATGGGCTTGCGGCCATCTAGAGGAACTTGCGGTTCCAGAAGATACTTCACGTCATCCGGAATAGGTCGGCAGCTATTCTGTCTTATATTATACCATACTTAAATCACTAAAGTCAATACCTCAGAAACGGCTTTAAATAAGCATAAAACTGTGGTATAGTTGCCCCCATGAACACCAAGAAAACCATCGCCCTCATCGTCCTCGACGGCTGGGGCTACCGCGAAGATACCAAAGACAATGCCATCGCTGCGGCACATACGCCCACTTTCAAACGCCTCTGGCAAACATATCCCCATTCCCTCCTCAAAGCTTCAGGTGACGCCGTAGGACTCCCTGAGGGTCAAATGGGTAACAGCGAAGTGGGTCACATGACGATCGGTGCAGGAAAGCCTGCCGACACCGATCTCGTTCGCATCGACAAAGCCATCGCGAGCGGTGACTTCGATAAAAACCCCGCTCTCCTTTCGCTCTTCGAGCACGTGAAGAAGAACAACTCAACACTCCATGTTCAGGGTCTTGTAAGCCCAGGCGGAGTGCACAGTCACCAGAATCATCTTTACGCCTTCCTCCGCCTCGCCAAGAAAAATGCCGTACCACAAGTCGCCATTCATATCTTCACTGACGGACGCGACACTGCTCCTCAGAGCGCATCAGCATATATCAAGGAGCTTGAAGCAGTTCTCGATATCTTGAATGACGACAGATCGAAACCGAACTTCTTCATCGCTACCATCTCAGGACGCTACTATGCAATGGATCGCGATAACAACTGGGACCGTCTCGCAAAGACCGAACAAGCCATGTTCGAATGCAAAGGAAATGTCTGCGAAATCAAACCGTCAGAATACTTATCTGAACAATACAAGAAGGGTGAACGTGATGAGCTTCTTGCACCGACTGTCTGCGCTACTCCAGAAGGAATTGGATGTGCCATCAAGGAGAACGACGCAGTCTTCTTCTTCAATTTCCGCGCTGATCGTGCGCGCATGCTCTCTGAGAAGATGCTGCAGATCCCCAAATCAAAAAATATCCTATTTGTAACACTCACCGAATACTGTGTAGATTTCACCTGCACAACAGCCTTCCCTCCCTTCAAGATTGAAACCTCTATCGGTCAGGAAGTTGCTGCGGCCGGACTTTCGCAGGCACGTATCGCTGAAACCGAGAAGTTCGCCCACGCCACCTATTTCTTGAATGGTGGTCGTGAAGCAAAGTTTGAGCGTGAGACAGATATACTCATTCCAAGCCGCAAAGACATCAAAACTCACGATGAGGCGCCAGAAATGCGTGCGGAAGCGATTGCCGACGCTATCATCGCTGAAACCCAAAAAGGAACAGACTTCATCTTTGCCAATTTCGCCAATCCTGACATGGTCGGCCATACCGCAAATGTCCCTGCAATCATCAAGGCTGTCGAAACCGTGGACACTCAACTCGCACGTGTCGTCGAAGCCATCGAGAAGGCGGGCGGCATTGCGCTCATCACCGCAGATCACGGCAATGCAGAAGTCAATATCGACCCTGTTACCGGAACAAAGCATACCGCGCATACGACCAACCCTGTTCCATTCATCCTCACAAGCCATGAATATACCGTGAAAGCTGGTGCGCTCTTCGATCTTGCACCGACTGTTCTTGATCTATTTGGCAAAGAAGCACCAAAAGCTATGGTAGGCAAGTCTCTCGTCTCGAAAAAATAGACTACTGCTTCCTCACAATAAGCGCACCTACATACCTAACAAAAAGTATTGATGCAGTAGCCAAGAATACACCGAGTGCCCAGCCCGCAATGACATCTGACGCCCAGTGAACATTGAGGACTATACGTGTAAGACCGATTGCAATAGCTGCAAGTGCACATGCAACAATAACAATCTCGCGATATACCCAGGAATGTATCTTGCGCGCCAAGAGATATGCAGCAATCGTGAAAAATGCCGCCGAAAGTCCTGCGTGACCGCTCGGAAAGCTCGGATCACCAATCATCGTGATAAGCGCATTATCAGGACGCGCACGCATGAAGAACTCTTTGATGAGACCGATAAAAAATCCTGTCGACCCGACCGCAAGAATCATGATGGCTGCTGAACGCCACCTCTTTCGAATGGCAAGAATTGCTCCTATAGCAAAACCGAGAACCACCATAACCATCGTACCACCGATATTTGTAATCCAGAGGGCACCTGTTCGAACCCAGTAGTGCGCGTGATTGAGGGTGTCCATGAATCCATTCACCGCAACATCGAACAACGCCATCGATGAGGTTGGTGCCCATGCATCCTGCACTGTTTTTGCAAGCACATAAAGAGAGATGATATTGAGCAGAAGCATAAAGAGCTCATACTTCTTGAAAATGTGGAACCTCATATTTACGAATCGATACCCCCAGGCAATAATCAGACCCGCAACGATAGCGAACACAGCGAACTTTCCCACATATCCTGTGGCAACATGATATCCCGCACCAAATACATACCCCACAAGAACAGATATGACCGCCCAACTTATACCACCGATTATATTGAATACCCAGAATCTCCCGACAGGAGCGGGGCTCGCTCCCACAAGAAATGGCATGAGTGCGCGCGTCACTGGACTGAAGCGTCCAATAATCATCGCTTTTCCTGTATGTTTGTGCAGGAGCGCATTGGTCTTCTCGATATGCGCATCAGTAATAAAGAGGTAGGGTCTCACACGATCGATAAAGCCAAGACCATACCTACGTCCAATCTTGAAACCAATATAGTCTCCAATGATCGCCCCTGAAGCCGCAAGACCGAGCACCCACCAGATATTGAGCACCTCGATACGAGCAAGAAAGCCGCTGAATACTATGGCAACATGCCCAGGAATAAGCGCACCAAATACAGGTATGCCCTCGAGGGTTGTTGTAATGAAGAGGAAGGCATACCCCCCTTGAGAGACAATTGACTCTACATAGTCGGTAAAGGCCGAGAATATATGTATATACGACATTTCCAGCAATTATAGCATAGCAAGACTACGGGGGTACGCTTGCATCCCTAATAGATGTGCTACAATGGAAAACATCTAGGTTGATATTTATTCGTAATATATTATACAACGTTCTATGAGCACCGTAACTATCTATTCGACGCCGACCTGTGTGTATTGCAACATGGCCAAGAATTTCTTCAAGGCCAACAGTGTCGCGTACACCGAGCACAACGTCGCTTCAGACCTCGAGAAGCGCAAGGAGATGATCGACAAGACAGGTCAGATGGGAGTACCTGTTATCGACACAGGCAAGGAAATTATCGTCGGGTTTGATGAGGAAAGGATTAGGACAAGTTTGGGGATTAAGTAGGAAAAACTTCTGCTCGAAAAACACCCTCCGCGGGGTGTTTTTTGTTACTTCATGTATCCCATCTCTTTGACACGTGATAGTGATTTATTAAAAAAATAAATCCAATGATCATAATCCTTATTAATATTCCTTGATTCCCAATCAAAAAGTATCTCTTCACCCGTCGCCCATGCGAGTGTGAATTTTTCATGTTCCTCCAATTTTACATCAACTGTCTGACTAGTTTTCAATATAACAAGAAAGCATGTGGCATGAGCAACTCGATTTACGTTTCTCAAATTATTTCTATAGTGAGTAAAAGCTTCGGCTATCTTCTCAACATAAAGAAAATCAAAAAGACCTCCCTCTTCAGTAACCTCTCGAAGAACTCCTTCTTGTATATCCTCAGATGAATCAACTCCTCCAGAGAATAATCTAAATAAACCGTCTTTACCCTGTTTCCCGACAGCAAACTTTTGGGTTACTGGATCAAAAACTACTGCACAGCCACCGTCACGCCGCTCTTCATTTTCTCTTTTGATTCCAAATTCAGGAATAATTTCATTCATATGATTGGTGCGGGTAGCGAGAATCGAACTCGCGTCTCAACCTTGGGAAGGTCGCATTCTGCCACTAAACCATACCCGCGCGTCACTATCTTACCCTCAAAAACCGATGGCGTGCAACATCCTCCCCCACCACCCGAGCGTTGTAGTCGCTTGCGCCGAAGATGCAGCCTCCGCTGCAGCAGCTCGCTGGGATTGTTCTTTAGATTCATCCACTATAACCGCGACCGATTCTCCGTCTTTAATAGCGTGATACTTGGTGCGAATCTCATTTTCGAGACCACGCTCGGTAGACAGATACCCGACAGTCTCCGAGAGCTTGGTTTGGCGGTCACGAAGCTTGGCGAGTTCAGCTTGGGCCTGCTCAAGACGATCTGAACTTATCTGAGCTTTCTCAAAGATATTCCATCCGGCCTTGGCGAGAATAGCAAGAAGAACCGCCGCAACCACCAGTGCGATAGGAGAGGCGATGAAGCGCTTCCATAGTGAACGGTTGCCGTATTTCATGCTCTACAGTATACTAGATTCACTATGTTATTTCACCAGAATTCACAGAAAGCTTTGCGCGTCACTATGATTGTTGTCGGTATATTAGTTATCTTGAGCATGATCCTGCTCTACTTCCCAGCAGTCCGCTACTAAAAGTACGTTATTCGCCGGCCCTCATCATCTTCACGAAGACATCCTGAGGAATATTCACCGTACCGTGTTCCTTGAGGCGCTTCCTTCCCTCTTTCTGTTTCTCACGGAGCTTCATTTTGCGTGTAATGTCTCCTCCGGAAAGAGTTCCTGCCGCATCTTTTTTCTTGCCTGAAATAGATCTCGATGAAATGATGCGCCCAAGCGCTTTTGATTGGATCTTGTAGGTGAAAAGCTCGCGCGGCATGATTCCATGGAGCTTCTCGACAGTTGCCTCCGCCTCCTGCTCCGCTCTGCGGCGTGATACGACTCGTGTGAATGCGGGAACAGGCTCATCCGCAACAAGAACATCCATGCGGACCACATCTGCTACGCGGCTCTCGGTAATATCATAGGAGATTGACGCATATCCCGACGAAATACTTTTGACCTCATCGAAGAAATTTCGCATGAGCTCACGAAGGGGCATCTGCATAGTGAGCAGAGTTCGGTTATCTCCGAAATTCTCAGTACCCGTAACCTCAGCCTCGTGCTCATAGATAGACTTCATAATGCCGCTCAAGTATGCGGGCGGGGTGATAATCTTGAGGGTAACAATCGGCTCCTGGACCTCCTTGATGTCCTGCTCATCCGGGAAGAGTGATGGTGAATACACAGTGCTCTTCTTGCCATTCTTAAGTTCAACGGTATATGTGATGCTCGGCTGAGTAATGACAAGCTCGAGGTTGAATTCGCGGCGCAGACGTTCGGTCACGATCTCCATGTGGAGCATACCGAGGAATCCACAGCGATATCCTTTACCAAGCGTGCCCGATGCCTCTTCTTCATAGGTGAAAGATGAGTCTGAGAGACGCAGACGGCCAAGAGCCTGGCGAAGTAGTGAAAGATCATCTTGACTCTCAGGGTAAATAGATGCCCACACTACGGGACGAGGACTCTTGTATCCAGCGAGTGGCGGAAGAGTATCCTTGAGCGAGGCGATCGTATCACCAACCGAAGCAACACCAGGCTCCTTGATGCCCGTAACGATATATCCAATCTCTCCTGCGGAGAGTGACTCGCGAGGCGTGTTATCGGGCGCGAAGATGCCGATTTCTATCGGCTCAAATGCCTTGTCAGCTATCTTGAACTTGAGCTTCTCATGACGATGGACCACACCATTCATGACACGCGCATAGACGATAACTCCTGTGTGGTTCGAGTACTGAAAATCGAATATAAGTGAGCGAAATTCGTTCGTAGCATCTGGTGAAGTCGGGGGCGGAACACGGCGAATCACCTCATTCAAGAGATGCTCTACACCTTCACCAGTCTTACCCGACACTTTGAGCACATCTTCAGGCATACAGTTGAGAAGCTGGCACACTTCTGCAATAACCTCATCGGTACGAGCAAGTGGAGAGTCTATCTTGCTCACCGTCGGAATGATTGTGAGGCCCGCTTCGCGCGCCATATTGAGTGTTGTGAGTGTTTGAGCCTGAACTCCTTGAGTTGCATCGACAAGGAGGATTGAGCCTTCAACAGCTTTGAGTGAACGAGAAACTTCGTATGAGAAATCAATGTGACCTGGGGTATCGATGAGGTTGAGGGCGTATTCGTGCCACTTCATCCTCACTGGCTGCATCTTAATCGTGATTCCCCTTTCGCGCTCCAATTCCATACTATCGAGCACTTGTTCCTGCATCTTCCTCTTCTCGATAGTACCAGTAATCTCAAGCAAACGATCGGCAAGCGTAGACTTACCGTGATCGATGTGTGCAATGATGGAAAAATTACGTATATGGGCCGGATTCATAGGTTTCTGCGTAGTAGAGCAAATATAGCAGAAAAGAGCTGATTTACCAATTCACGCGCCACCTCTGACCAGCTCAGGATGGCGCTTTTACTTTTGACTTTCGCCTTTTAACCTTTAACTTATTTAGATATGCTCCACTTCTGCCGGAGGAACTTTGGCCTTCCAGATCTTGCGATGGAGCGTGCGCCACACCTCGGCAAGCTCATTATTCTTGAGGAGCAAGAGTACGAGAATACCTACGGCGATGCCTACAATACCTGCGCAAAGGCCCTGCAAGAAGACTCCCCATACCTTAGTAAGCGGAAATATGACTGCGAATGGACGAAGGCTCAAAAATGCTGCATACCCCATGATAACGGAGGCAGAGAATGAGTGCAGGAGCGTAGAAAGCACTGGCTTGGAGAAGCCGGTGTATTTCTTTTCAAACATCCACCAATGAAGAATCGTGTTCAAAATCACACCGATGGAATATGCGAGTGCGAGGACTAGAGTGCTCGTACCAACCTGACCACTCACTTTGAGAAGATCTTCAAGGAAGAACCGGAATACTGGATATGCGAAGAACAGCTTAGTGAAAACATATCCGAGTACTACGATAACTGTCGCCGATATGACATTGATAAGCAATGGGCGTGTCGTTTTGCCTTCAGCATAGAATGCGCGAATGAAAAGTACAATGAGACTCTGCCCTATCACGGATATCATGAAGATGGCAAGCGATGCGGCAGTGAGCCTTGTATCGGCCCAATCGAAGTTACCTGCACCAAGAACAGTACGCACAATTTGAGCACGCAGGACGATGAAGAGCACCATTATCGGCGTCGACCAGAAGATGATGTGACGCGCTGCAGCGATCATTTTCTCGAGAAATTCACTCTGATTGCCAGACGCATACAGCTTCGACAGATCCGGAAACACAGCCGATGAGTAGCTCGCCCCGATGATGGTTAGTGGCACAGACTGAAGATTGAACGAGAGACTAAAGACTGCAATAGATCCCTTGCTCATAAGCGACGCAAGTGCTGTCAAGAAAAATGTCGCCAGCTGGTTTGCAGACATAGTGACCGTACGAGGCAATGAGAGAAGTACAGCTTTCCTGATATGAACCCAATCAACCAAGCGAGTAAAGCGTGGCAGAAGACCACTCTCAAGCATGAATGGTATTTGGATTGCCATATGGAAGAACGCTCCAAGCGCAACTCCGAGTGCAAGCCCCGAGATACCGAACATTGGATAGAGCACGATTACACCGAAGATGATACTCGCATTGTAGAAGAGTGGACTTGCGGCGTATACAAGAAAGCGGCGATGCATCTGTGTCAGGCTCGAATACAGGTTGGATAGGCCGAGGAGAAACGGAGACAACAACATGATACGTGCCGACATAACAAGATCAGGAAGTGATGGATCATCGGCGAATCCGGGCAAAAGAAATGGAACGAGCTTAGGAACCAAGAAGTACGCCACCACACTCGATACCGTCATGGCGCTGAAGAATACGGTGAAAATCGAGTCAGAAAACTTCTTGCCCTCCCCAGTGCCTTTCTCAAACCTATCGACGAAGAACGGAAGCAGTATCGACGCTGATACAAGCGAACCTATTGATACGAATATAAGATCCGGAATCCTGAATGCTGCATAGTATATATCAAGCGCATGATCAGCACCGAAGCTATACGCAAGAAGCTTGTCACGCACAAGGCCGATTATCTGCGACAAAAGCGCAAACCCTGCAAGAAGGTACGCCGCCTCATGCAGGCCACGAATTTCCCTCCCGATAACTGAAAACCACTTTTTGACCATGTCTAGCTACTAGTTTTCGCCTTTCTTCTCCTTTATCGGAAGTGTGGAACGCTTCTCAGGAGTCGGAGTGACAGGTGGCTGAGCATCTGCGAACGGAGATTTACCTGAAAGAAGATTGCCCAATATGAGCGCAACTTCCTGATTGTCTGGATTCGCTCGAGCAAGACTCTCAAACTGCGCAATCGCATTCTCCTTATCACCTATACGAGCGTATGAAAGACCCAAGAAATATTGAGCATTTGCATAATCAGGCTGCAACTTGACTGCATTTTCAAGTGATTTGGTTGCACCTTGATAATCCTTGTTTGTGTACTGCAAGAGACCAAGCTGGAAAAACAGTACCGGACTCTGAGGATTTATCTCTGTACCTACCTGAGCAGCAATGATTGCGTCTTTCAAATTACCCTGCGCTGCCGTGATCTGTGAGAGCAGGAATACAGCATCAAGATAATCATTCTTGACTTGAATTGCAGCACCAACACTCTTCAATGCATCATCGAGCTTGTTTTCTGACGCTTGAAGCTGAGCAAGATTGAGATACAAGGTTGGATTGAGTGGATTGAGCTTGATTGCGTTGACATAAGCACTTACGGCTCTATCGTATGCACCCGCCATCTTTATAGCTGATGCGAGCTCCATGACACGGGCCAAGGAGACATGGTTGTAATAATAGCCATCGTCATAAGCTATAGCTTGCTGTGCAAATCCAGCAGACGTGTTGATAACTGCATTGATCTCCTCTATAAGTGCCTGCGATGTTGTTCCTGTTGAAAGTGCATTTACCTGATTTATAAGCTGATTGGCACGTGCAATACCCGCTTCAACACGAGCGCGCAAGTAGCTATCAAGTGAATTGAGACGTTGAGCAGTCCTGAATGCAGTGTCTGCCGAAAGCGCATCTCCAGTATTGGTCAAATCCTTAACACCTGAACCAAAATATGCCAATGCAATACTATTCTTCACAGATACTGCTCCCCAAATTATCGCAATGGCAACTGCGGCAACAAGAGCTGTACTGAAGACTGACCTTGTGCGAGCACCTGCACGTGGCGAAATTGAATATACTGATGCAGCATTTGCATTAATAACCGATCCAGCAGCAATCGCAGTGAGAACGTAGGTGAAATAAAGCATTGCGTGTGATGGAACCGATATGAACGAAATGATCCACAGATACGTTGCTCCAAATACCGACGAAACGAGTGCAAATCGAGCATACGGATCTGAAGGAAGCTTCATCAGTGCACGAACAAACATAATCGTAAGGAAGATAAAGAATGCAATCCAAGCTATAAGGCCCACAATTCCCTGGGAAACAACGGATGTCGCAATGAGGCTAAATGCATAATTAAACTCCGCACTCCATGCGACAGTGCCATTGATATATGAAGGTCTGTAGGCAATATATGCCTTATTGAACTGATTTGGTCCAATGCCAACCAATGGTCGATCCTTTATAGCTCCAGCTGCAACATCAAGACTCAGCTGCCATGGCAATGTGAGAGAAGTATATTCGATGTTCATACGATCGATCATGGGCCCAACAAGTGCAGTACCCTTCCAGAAGAAATACCCCGAAATGATCATGGCCACGAGTGGTATCCATGCGAGACTCTTCAGAAGAAGAGTGAATCCGCCACCTGAATATTTTTTAACGGTCATGTAAATTGCAACTATTGCAAAGACAACCGTCAATGCAGCCCATACCACAGAACTATTTATCAATAGTGCTACAACCATAGCAACTACAAGAAGTGCTGAGTAGATTGCTTTCATGCGACGCGAAAGCGGCAGCAACATGAGCGCTACAATAACAATGATACCCATAACCCCGGCGAAAGTGGCGAGATCAAACCAAGTCCCAACGACAGTGCTTGTCGAGGAAGAAAGAATACCGAGCTTCGCGAATTCAGGTCCAAAAATGAGACGAAGTCCGTGAAATACTGATAAGCCCAAGAATGCCGCTATCATACCGACGTATAGCGTGGTAACACGTTCAATCCTTTCACGCACAGCAGCAAAGACCACGAGTGCAGCGACAAACAACAAAATAGAGAAGCTTGCGGTAGTCAACTCAAAACCTTGCCCGAAGAATGACTTCTCGGCATGTATACTCAGAGCTGATGAAAGTATGATCGAGGCGACCACGGCCACGCCCGACCAGAACACACCCTTTGTAGGGAGAGATACACCCCTTCTTTGATACGCCAAAACCCCATACAGAACAGCTGAAATGATGGTGCCAAGAGTGATGATCCCCGTCTTCACCGAATCAAGCGCAATATACGGAGTAGGAAGGAATGAGAGTGGCGCAAGAATAATCGTCGCAACAAGAACATAAAATGCCCACAACCCGAGTTTCCCCGAAGATTTGGGTGTCTCGCTATAATTATCTTGTGATGACTGATTCTGCTCGGTTATGTATTCTGTGGTAATTGACATAGTACGTGGGATTTATAGTAATAGCTTCTATTGTAGCAATAGTCCTGTGAATATCAAATGTGAATTTCTGATGTGAAAACGCCCCTGGTTTCCCAGGGGCGTAATCATTGTAGCTGTACCATAAGCCGAATTCTGTTTAAACAACCATTTATCTGGGGCACACATCACTGCGTGCCTCGAGCGACTCTCTCCGCGAAGCCTTGCGACAAAGCAGAGCACGGTCTTGCACTGACGTAAGGGTTTTGCCGTTGCACCCTCATGTTGCCATGAGATTCACCCTCTTGCGAGGGGCCTCCGCCTTTCGGCTCGGGCGTCACTGTTCGCACCTCTGGGTATTACCCTGACAGGAATTACCTGCTACGCGCTGCATTATGAAAGCAATTGCTGATCCCACAATGCCAGTGTTCGGACTTTCCTCACCGAACCTTGCGGCTCGGCGCAGTTGTTTGGTACAGCTAAGTACTATTATATCATATTTGATGTTATTTGACAAGTGTTATTTTGTGTAGTAGATTTGGCCAAGAATCGTGTCGGTACAAAACACCATCGACCTATATTTTATGTACATTACTCCATCAACTCTGATGCTCGCCGGCTGTCTGCTGTCGATCGTTTCTGCAATCGTGTTACTTGGGTGCGCCCTGCTCCAGCGTCCCCATTCATTTCGCAGAAAATCTAGTTGCCTGAATACGAAACTGGTAATTATTACATTTACCACGCTACTGATTATTGGGGTCGTCATCGCATTCACAGCTTTGTGCTGTATCCCACCACCATCTGGCTCGTAAATGAAACTTACGCAAAGCCGTTCCCCTTTCGGAGAACGGCTTTTTTGCACCTTTTTACTTGTGCCTTGCTGCTTATAACTTTCTACACTATCTCACACACTCCCGATACACACGCCAACTCCTTCTTGAGATCAGTCTCGTTCTGCTTCTCATAAGTAGTGATCTTCGAGTAGTCGATATGCTCAAGTTTCTTTGATAGCTCTTTGTAGGTCTTCTCATCAATAGCTTCATATGGGGCAAGCTTATAGACCGTATTCTCACGGGGCAAGAACGAAAGTCCGCCAACCATATCCCAATTGCTGTAGACCCAGTTTGCGACAGCAATCCACTCATCATCTCCGACCGAAATCGTCACCGATGGATTGTGCTCCGTGTAATTTTCCTTGACCATTTTCCAATACTCGAGCTGCTCAATAGCCGAGAGATCGTCACGGAAGATAGATCCCGACGGAGCCTTGACTGGGAATTCGAGGACATAGGTAGTCGCGTTCTCCTCAGTCTGACCAACTTCTGGGAAATACGGGACACCCTGATCCTTCAACATTTTGAAGAGTGCATCAGTTGCAGCAATGCGGATACGGCGAATATAGAACTTTGAGTGACGAGGATGCATTCCTGATGAACAGTCCACTGTCTGAGAAAGGGTTCCTGACGGCTTCACACAGGTGATAGCAGTCGACTCATTGATACCAAATCTCTTGGCATACTCTTTGTTGACACGAATAGCCTCAGCCTTGAGCTTCCTCATAACCTCGGGCTTGCGGACCGCTGGGCTGTCCCACTGACCAGTGATAGACACGCCGAGAAGACGCTCTCGATCGCAGTGCTCTTTCCATTCCTTGGAAAGATAGGGGAAGTTGGTGAGCGTAGACTGATATGTTCCAAGTATCGTAGCGATACGTATCTTCTTGAGAAGAGTCTTCTCGGTATCCTCTGCGCGTGCAACAATCTCAGAAAGATTACAAAACTGCTTGGACTGGAGGATGATTTCGCCGCACGGATTGGTACCAACAGCACCGATAACATGCTGTCCAGTAGCATCAAAATAGCCTTTGTACTCCTTAAGAGCTTTAATGCGACGTTCTGGAAGAGTCTTTGCGAGCGAACCACGGTTGAAGATGCCTCGCTCACCTGAACGACTCTCGACAAGGGCCATCCATTCCTTGAGAAACTCTTCATTGGTCGGCTTGTTGATATATACCGCCGAATTATTGGCCAGCATGCGATGCGGATGAGTCATGTAGAAGGCGCCTTTCTTGGCATCACGAATCTGCTCATCGCCAAGATCAGAGAGTGAAATCATGGCGCTGCGACGGACACCGCCAGCAACAACACAATCACCAATCATACAGATGATGTCATGAAGATCGATAGGGCGCAGACGCTTACCTTGGCGCGAAAGCATAACCTGGCGGGTAAAATTGAGAAGTCTCTGAAGCGGAGCTGGGCCAGACGCCTTGCCACCCATAACCTTGAGACGAGCTCCTTCTGGACGTATCTGAGAATAATCAAAGTCGATGTCCTTACCTGCAGCCCACGCCTTCATACCGACTGTAAGAGAATCTGCCCAACCTTCCTTGTGATCAGGTATGACATGTGTCGAAAGCTTCTCTCCTGACTGCATCATAATCTGAGGAAACTTCTCCACGTTGGTCGGCTCAACTGCCCAACCTGCGCCGGTACCACACATAGAGATGTACATAATCTCGGCGAGATCTTGGAATGATTCTGGAGCGATGAATGAACAATTGTATGCACAAACATTGGTGACGCGCGCAGCTTTACCGGCAAATTGGAACAAGCGCATAGATGGCATTGCCTCCTGCTTGATAATCGCATCACGAACTTCCTTGTACTCTGCATCCTTGAGCTTCGATCCGAGATTCTCCTTCATAAAATCCATATAACGATCAACGGTCTCGATATAGGTCTCACGACGATTCTCTGCTTCAATCCAACGAGAGTAGGATCGGTAGTAGACAAGCTCTCCCAGAGCAGTCCTAAATGATTTCTTAGACTCAGCAGCGAGCTTACGCACATGCTCAGGCACTTCAAATCCAACTGCACGGAGCTTAGCGCGCTCTTCACGATAAATCACATAGTGCTTGGCAGTCTTCACATAGTCGGAACGCATAAGTTCAGCCTCAACAATGTCCTGTACACCTTCGACGGTTGGGACAAAGTTGGCAAACTTGCGCTTGATACGCATCAATTCTGAAAAAACTTGTTGAGCAACCATCTTTGCGTCATCGAGAGATCCTTCTTTGACAGTATTCATTCCCTTCCAGATCGCCGCAGCAATCTTTTCAAGGTCGAACGGCACGATCCTTCCGTCTCGTTTTATAATCGTAGGGATGGAGACGGCCTTAGCCGACCCCTTTGACGCGGTTTTTTGTTTCTTGGGCATATTTTTTGACGGAAGCTCTCGTCCCCCGTCGACACTATTTAATAATCACTCCTTTGATGCCATTGTAACGCTGACCCGAGCATAAAAAAAGATGTGGATAGTGCTTTAGATCATAAAAATTTGAGTTGTCTATCCATGTTCCTAAAAGGAGACTGTACTGCCCTCTTTTAGGCCGAACTTTTTTGCGGATCCAGCGAGAACCTCGAGAACGAATTGTACTTTTTGTGGTGGCCCAAAGGTCTCTGGGTATGTTTCAGGAGAAATATTCTCTGTGACTCCGACAACCCGACGATCTGAAGAGATCCAAACAATGTCAATTGCGAAATTCATGTCCTTCATCCAGAACGCGTACACTCCTGGCTCAGGAAATATAAAAAGCATGCCCTCATCCTCATCAAAAGATGGTATTCCACTCAATCCGCGTTCGCGCGTACTCGGTGTTCGTGCAATATGCGAGTAAATGATGCCATCTGGAGCGTTGAATTTCTTCAACGAATCCTTATTTGTACGAGAAACAGGCGTTGAAGTTGATTGATTACCACCAAAAACACTTGTCACACCAGTCGATGACGCTGAGATAGTAGCGGCTGCGATCGCATCATCCCCCAAAGATGCCGTAGAGGATGCGAATAGACCCTTTTCAGCGACATATTCATCGAATGAAGGTATCTCCTTCGAAACGATACCCGTTCGCGCGAGATACATGAGTACGAAAAGACTCGCGATGATGATAACCGTCCATGAAATCACTGAAATTGTTCGCGATACGGCCATGTGCTAGCATTCTAACATACAAGCATAACGATTTTTATTTATGGAAACAGCATCAATCTGGCCCGTGATAGTCGCATCAGTCGCTGCATTCGTGATCGGCGCAGTCTGGTATTCCCCCCTTCTTTTCGGCAAGGAATGGATGGCACTCATTGGTGCCACCGAGAAAGACATCGCTGAGGCGAAAGCTAAGGGTATGACAAAATTATATGTCTCCCAACTCGTCATAACAGTGCTTACCTTCATTGTGATGCACTTCGCCATCTCTTCGATCGGCGCAAAGGGAGCTCTCGATGGCGCATTCATTGCTCTTATAGCATGGGTTGGCTTTGCAATACCAAGCGCTGTCGGGAGCATGCTCTGGGAGAAGAAGTCTCTCAAGTACGCACTCATCACCTCCATCTCAACACTCCTCTGCTGGGTTGTCGGCGGAGCCATCATCGCAGGGTGGCGTTAGTTTAGTGTTTAGCCCCGCGCATGCAGAGTATGTCCCTCTGAGGCACACGAAAACCCGCTGCAGCGGGTTTTCTAGTCCTCGAAAATTTCTTGCTAGAAATTCTCTGCGTATGTGCCTCAGAGGATGTGCCCTGTGTGCTTGGGGTTAAACCCTAACGCCACCCTGCGACGATGGCTCCGCCGACAACCCAGC
>JACCDK010585182.1_pt1 | contig 21217 bp, 15 predicted proteins | sample 7445871 | NCBI WGS metagenome assembly JACCDK01 (sample SAMN15323436, study PRJNA562643) | freshwater metagenome | isolation source: river surface water | place: USA:Blue River Watershed | collected 2017-08-15
AAGAATAAGAAAAAGCTTATCTATATAGCAATAGGAGTATTATATATAATATCAACTCCTATATTCTCAAACAACTTCTTTAAACTAGTAGAAGGTAGTGAATACAGAAAGCCCATAAGCGCTATAGATAGTGCGGATGCAATAGTAGTGCTAAGTGGAATGTTGGAAATAAATCAAGTGGGAGATAGTACCTATGTAGAATGGGGAGACCCCGATAGGTTTTTTGGAGGGATAGCTTTATTTAAAGCAAGTAAGGCTCAAAGGCTAATATTTACCGGAGGCAAAATGCCTTGGTATAAAGCAAAAAAGACCGAGGGAGAAGTACTAAAGGAATATACTATTTCAAATGGAATACCATCCGAAAAGATATTTGTAACTAAAGATGTGGAGAATACTGCAGATGAGGCAGTGGCCGTAAAAGAACTAATAAGCCCTAGTAAAAGAATCATACTTGTAACATCTGCTTATCATATGTATAGAGCAAAGAGACTCTTTGAAAAAAAAGGAATTGAAGTTATTCCTTTTAAAGTCGATTATAAAGTAGGTGGGAATAATCAAGTCACACTTATTGACTTCCTACCAAATGCTGTAAATTTAGAATCAACGGAAATTGGAATCAGAGAAATTATAGGTAGGATTTATTATATCATTAAAGGATAAATTAACCTTTAAACTCTTCCATGGTTACATGACCTTCTGAACTGATGCCTTTTCTTTGTATAACATTAATAAAAGTCATCCAAAGTATTTTAATATCTAGTAACAAAGATTGTTTTTCGACATATTCAACATCATATTTAAACTTTTGTTCCCAGCTTATTGCATTTCGGCCATTCACTTGTGCCCAACCCGTAATACCAGGTTTAACATTATGCCTCATAGCTTGTTCTGTATTATATCTTGAAAGATATTGCATTAACAATGGTCTTGGGCCAACTATACTCATATCTCCCTTTAATACATTTATCAATTGAAGAAGTTCATCTAAAGATGCCGATCTAACAATACTACCAACTCTAGTCATCCTAACATCATCCGATAAAGGAACTCCATCATTATCAAATGCATCCCTCATTGTTTTAAACTTTACAATCTTAAACGGCTTACTATTAAGTCCAGGTCTCTGCTGAAAAAAGAAAACCTTGCCATCGTTGGCAAAGAATAACACAATAGCAGTAAGCATGATGAGTGGCGAAAGGATAATTAAAAGAAAGAGTGCAATAAAAAAATCACCCAATGGTTTAATAAAATTTTTAAACATATTTTAGTTATGCTTAGAAAAAATTGTATCTAAACAATAAAAAATTCTTTCAAATTCTTCATCTGTTAAATTTGAGCCACTTGGAAGACATAATCCATTTTCGAATAACTTGTCTGACACACCATTTAAATAAGTTTTTGAATTCGAAAATACTGGCTGTTGATGCATTGGTTTCCATAATGGACGCGATTCAATATTTTCAGACTCCATTGTTAATCTAATTTCTTCACGAGTCAATCCTTTGTTCTTAGTGGGATCTACTAATATGCAAGTAAGCCATCGATTAGAAAAGTATCCATGAGGCTCTTCTTGAAATTGAATATTAAATCCAGCATTATTATGTTTAGAAAAGTACTGTTTATACTTTTCAAAATTTTTTCTTCTAGCAGCTACACGATCATTTAATACTTCTAATTGTCCTCTACCTATTCCCGCTAATACATTAGACATTCTGTAGTTATAACCTATATAAGAATGTTGGTAGTGAGGAGCAGCATCTCTAGCTTGAGTAGCAAGAAAACGAGCCTTTTCAATTATTTCTCCATTTTCAGATAATAATGCACCACCACCTGATGTTGTAATAATTTTATTACCATTGAAGCTTAATACTCCCAACTCCCCAAAACTACCACAAGGTTTATTGTCAATACCAGAACCCAATGCTTCTGCAGCATCTTCAATAACGGGTACACCATATTCTCTAGCTATTGAAAGAATTTCATCCATTTTAGCAGGCATGCCATATAAATGAACAGGAATTATAGCTTTGGGTAATTCACCATTTTTTTTTGCTTCTTCAAGTGCAGTCTTTAATAATATAGGATCCATATTCCAAGTGTCAATCTCAGAATCTATAAATACAGGAAGCGCTCCTTGATATGCAATAGGATTAGCAGAAGCAGAAAAAGTGATAGATTGACAAAATACTGAATCTCTAGCTTTTACTCCTAATAATATTAAAGCTAAATGCAAAGATGAAGTTCCAGATGATAAGGCAGCTGCATGTTTTGTGTGAGTTAGTTCTTGAAGTCCTTGTTCAAACGCATTTACGTGCGGTCCTAATGGAGCAATCCAATTAGTAGCAAATGCTTCATTTACATACTGAAGTTCATTAGTTCCAATATGAGGGGAGGAAAGCCAAATTTTAGATTTAGTCATTTTTTAGTTTTTTGATGATTTTTCCAGGAACTCCAACAACTAATGAATAGTCAGGTACATCTTTTGTAATAACTGCTCCAGCACCTATTACACACCATTTACCTATATTAATATTCGGTATTATAGTCGCCCCGGCTCCAATATGAGTTCCTTCTCCAACTTTAACATTACCACAAAGTGTAGCTGAAGGAGAAATATGAACAAAATCACTAATAAAACAATCGTGATCAATTGAAGCATTTGTATTAATTATACAATGTTTGCCAATCATTGAATCCCTTTGAACTATTGCATTATGAAAAACAACTGATCCATTTTCAATTTTTGCATTTTTATCAATAATAGAAGATGGATGAGTAAGAATTGTTAATGGATGTGATATTTTCTCTGAAATCTTCTTTCGTATATTATTATCACCAATTGATATTATTATTGGAATATGGGGATTGTATTTTTTGTCATAACCAGTAAGTACTGTATATTGGTTTAAATAAGTAACTTTCTCATTATCATCAAAGATGATATCAACAAACCTACCTATATCTTCAATAATACTAGATATTACTTTCGCATGTCCAGATGCACCATATAATATTACTTTGCTACTATGCATTACTGACTTTTTTAATTATTTCTAGATACTTTAATGCCAATGTATTTCTATCAAAATTTTTAATTGCAAAATTAAAACCGTTTTCTCCTTCTTCGATAACCCTTTCATTATCATTTAAATAAAGAAGTATCTTTTCCTTAAATTCATATTTATTTTCTGGTTCAACATAAATTCCACAACCTGCTTCTTCAATAAGTTCTCTTGAAACACCATCAATTAACATGAATAATGGCTTTTTACAACTCATATAATCAAAGGTCTTGTTTGAATAAACAGTCTTAAATGTGTCTACTTTTTTCAGCACTGAAACGCCCATATTTGAAGCCAAAATATATTTAAAAACTTCGAATTTTGGAACAGCGTCAATAAACCGTACATTATTGATTTTTCTAGAAAAAACTTCCTCTTTAAGCATTTTTTTTTCCATCCCCTCTCCAATTAACAAAAATAGTATTTTCTTATCTTTTAATAACTCTGCTGTATCAATTATTTGCATCAAATGATTAGCAACACCATGAGCACCAACATAAGTAATAACGAATGTGTCTTGGTCTATTTTATGTTCATTTCTAAAATTATGTATATTGAAATTAGAGGCAACTTTACTTACTAAAGAAAAATCTGCGGCATTGGGTATAAAACAAATTTTATTAATATTTACATTTTTATTGTTTACTAAATAAGTCTTAAATGCAGGTGTTAATACATTAATTATTGTAGCCTTTCGATAAATAAAACTTTCAAACGTGTAAGCTAATTTTATTATTAACTTATTTTTTAAAACTCCAGTATCTATTGCAGACTCTGGCCATAAATCTCGAATTTCAAAAATGAAGGGAACCTTTTTGAAAAATGAAAGTATATATGAAGTAATTCCAACAAATAATGGTGGTGATGTGACGATAATTATATCGTATTTTTCTCTTGCGTAAAACAAACCAGCCCATATACTGCTAAATACAAATGAAAAGTATGCCCAAAGCCTTCCTAAAAAATTTACATTATACGCTTCAGAAACATGACTCCTTATAACTCTTATTCTTTTATCATAATTTTTTTGATCAGAGAAGTATTTCCCTTTGTAGTTTTGATTTTTTTTGCCAGAGTTGTAATGTACCATACCAGCTAAAACAGTAATATCATGACCTTGTTCAGCCCAAAATTTAGACATCTCATTCCATCTGGAGCCTCCACCATCATTTTTTTCAAGATAATATTGGTGTATTAATAATATCCGCATTATTATTTTTTTATTGAAACAGTTGTTTTGATAAATTTCCCATTTGTAGAAAATATGATCTGTTCAGCAGGTTCTTTATACCCATATAAAGAACTATACCAACCTTTCACTCTACTACTCGAAAATGTAGACTTATTATCAAATTCTGAATCAAAGTCTATGAGCTTATAATGTTGAAATCTTGTGTGCCAAATTTGTTTCATCTCCAATTTTATGTTGGAATGTATATGATCTTCTATAATCCATTTATCACTATTTTTTTGTTTTTTTATAATACGTTGATGCTTGCACTTTTTATCTAAATAACTAAAAGCGCTTATAGTTGCATCTATAATAAAATATTGATCTGTTTCTTCTAACTTAATTTTACTTAACTGTGTCCAATAGAACCAAATAAATCTACCTCCCTTTAACATTTGATCATAATTTTCCAACATGACGGTATTGTGAGACTGTGTACCAATAAAATATCCAGCCAAGTCTTTATCCAATTCATTATATTTATACGAACCACCATCAATAAGTATATTGTCACATTTATACCAAAGATCAAGATGCAAATTATCTGCTTGTAATGGACGATCTTTATGTGAGCCTGCTCTTAAAAATGTAAGACTTTCATTTTCTCTGATCAAATAATAACCACCTTTTTCAAAAGCCAATAGGCCTAATTGCTTCTCTATTGGTTTATAGTTTTTAGGAACAAACTTAGAACTCCCTGTTAACCAAAATGCATCTTCCATCCAAATGCCATTATTATACAAATATTTACCAGTCAACACATAATGAAGTACATTCAATTGAGGTCTAAAATCTCTGTAATTACAATTATTTAAAGGAAAGAATAATGCCCCATCGTTTGATCCATAATTAGGTAAATCTCCATTTTCGGAGTTTTGACACTGAAATAAAAAATTAATTGAATTATACGCTCGCTCATAAACTACATCTGTGAAATATTCTTCATTTAACTCTGAAATTACAATAGCCTTTGTTAATAACTGAATTACTACTCTATGATAATTCATACTAAATTGAAGGTATGTTCCATCAGGATATATTTGATATTCAATCTCCTGTTCAAACCACTTCTTTCCTTTTTCCTTCCATTCTCCTTTTTCATCTAACCAAGGAAATAAAAGTCCAACAATATATAAAGCCAAAGTTTCGGTTATTGCATGATTATTCCTTACTGCAATTTTGGAAAAATCAATGTGCTTACGAACATGTGTAATTTGTTGATAAATTGAATTGAGAATTTTTTGCCATAATTCTTCATTCATTGGCCCTTTATCACTGTAATAATATAAAGCGAATATCCAGTTAAATACTCTAATAGAAATCTCTTGACTACATTTCCAATTAGGACCCTGATTAGTTGGATTAGCATCAATCCAATCAGCAATTTGCGACAAAACGAAATCTTTATGTTTATTGCCGTTGATTTCCTCATCCCTAATTAAATCATATAAAAAGCTAAACCTGGATTTTTCCCACACAAATTTAATATCTCCAGATTTGCTATCATAATCATTAATCTTACTCCAATGAAGATTTGATGGATAAACATACCCATTCAATGGATTAGTTACCCAGTTATAACTTTTCCCTAAAGAAAATTCTTCTGAATTAAAAAAAAGAAATATTCCCTCTTTTATCTTTGATGCAGTTTCTGAGATTTTTCGTTTCTCTTCTTCCGGTAACAAGAAACCAATTTCTTTAGTTTCACCATTATCAAAAAAATATGCCTTTTTATTGTCAAGCCATTGTAAATAGTTAATAAAATATTTTTGTTGTGCAACTTTAGGAAAAAAAAAATCGTACCAACCAAGCTTTGTTCTTATCAAATGCAATACTCTATAACCAACATAACGAAATCCCATGTTGTTTAGAATTTGCAGTAGCATGAATAATTTGCACATTTAGATGCTCAGATTTATTAATGCATCGATTATACGTGTTGAAGTTTTTCCATCCCAAAGTTCGGGTATGCCCCCTTTTTTCCATTTTCCAGAAAATAGAATATTCATATATGGGGCAATTGCAGAAGGATTTGTTCCAATTAGCTCATTCGTTCCAACGGCAACGGTTTCAGGACGCTCGGTACTATCCCTTAAGGTTATACATGGTATACCCAATACAGTAGTCTCTTCAGTGATTCCTCCACTATCAGTAATAATACATTTAGCTTTCTCAACTAAATAATTGAATTCAAGATAACTAAGCGGTTCAACAAAATGCATATTTGGGCTTGTAAATCCTATTTCAGTTAACTTTTTTGCTGTTCTAGGATGAACAGGAAATACAATATTTAGTCCTCTGGATTGCTTTTCAATTTCTTCCAATAGTTCCTTAAGTTTGTATTCGCCATCAACATTTGCTGGCCTGTGCAATGTTAATACTATATAATTCTTGTTTTCCAATCCAACACGATTCCAAATCTCGGGTTGAATAAATTTCGATCTTTGCTTAATAAGAGTATCAATCATTGTGTTACCAACAAAAAAAATCCTTTTACTTTCTATTCCTTGTTTTAGCAAATTCTGGCTAGCTATATGAGATGTTGTAAAGAAATAATCTGATAAAGAATCAGTTACTATACGATTAATTTCTTCCGGCATTGTTATATCACCACTTCTGATTCCAGCTTCTACGTGAGCAACCTTTATGTTCAGCTTTTTAGCTACAATTGTGCAAGCCATTGTTGAAGTAACATCTCCTACCACGACAACCAGGTCTGCGGGATTTTCCATTAACTCACACTCAAATTTAACCATGATATTAGCTGTTTGCTCAGCTTGAGTTCCACCGCCACATTCAAGATTTACATCTGGAGCAGGTATTCCAAGTTGCTGAAAAAAACTTTCGCTCATGTTCTTATCGTAATGCTGACCTGTATGCACAAGCCTGTATGAAATATCACTCCCTTCTATTATACTTGCTTTAATAGCATCTATAATTGGAGCGATTTTAATGAAATTTGGTCTTGCGCCTGCAATTATTGTTATTTTCATAATTAAATATGTATAGTTGATTTTGTTCTCAAACTTTCTATTACTGCAAAACTCGCTTTACTTGAATTTTCAAGTTCTTCGATGGGAATTAGTTGTTCAGATCCGTTTTTTATAGATTCAATGAGCTTTTTAAATTGAGCGGAATGACCTTTATCAAGACCGGTTTTGAGAGAACTGAAATTCTTAAATCCGTATCCCGATAATGATTTGAAATTATCCAAAACAAGTGTCTTATTATCTTGATATATTTCTACCCGCTCTTTTGAATATGACCTACTTCCATTAGAGAAGTAATTGATTACACCTTGAGATCCATTTGCAAACTTTAAAGTTATAATTGCATTATCAGTATTATCCTGGTAGTTCATTCCCAACGCGCTCATATAGACTTCAGTAACCAAAGAACCACTAAAAAAAATCATTAAATCAATAAAATGACATGCTTCTCCGATAATACGACCGCCGCCTATTTTCATGTCATGAACCCAAACATCTTGCGGTATGAATCCTGCGTTCATAGTAGCAATCATATTGATTGGTGAAACAGACTGTTTTAATAATTCTTTTGCTTTGACAGAAGTAAGAGCAAATCTCCTGTTGAATCCAACATGAATTGATAACTGTCCATGATGCTTTCTATATGAATACAAAATAGAATTAAGCTCATCTTGATTCAGAGATAATGGTTTTTCAACGAATACACTTTTGCCATTATCCAAAGCTTCAACTACAATCTTGGCATGAAGGTCATGTCTTGTTGTAATCATAATAATATCTACTTCTGTGCTACGTAGTATTTCTTTATAGTCTGTAGTACAATATCGAATAGAATATTTGTTAGCTAATGATTTTGCAGTTAATCCTCCTGCACTTGATATAAATGTCACTGAATCTCCATTTTTTTTGAGTGCAGGCATTAATGTCATTTTGGTAAAATTACCTGCGCCAATGATTCCAATCCGACCTTGACTAGCAACTGCATTGCCCTTCAGCATTGGTATTATGGTTTTTGGCTTAGCATCTTTTGAATATATCAATATCGAAGCTATGGAACCCTTCCCCATATTCCCATAAATATTCATGTAATCACTAAGTGCAACACGTTCAGTTATAAGGTCTGTTACACTTATACTTTTTGTAGCAATGGCATGAAGAATCGCTTCAAAATTTCGATTTTCAGTCCACCTTACGAAAGCTATTGGATAATCATTGCCTTCTATTTCATATTCCTCATCATATCTTCCTGGACCATATGAACATGAAACCTGAAAAGTTAATTCCTTCTTATAAAATTCAGCCCTATTTAACTCTAATCCAATTACACCGACAAGTATAATACGACCTCTTTTACGACTCATATTAGCAGCCTGGGATATTACTTCATTGCTTGGAGTCGATGCTGTAATGACAACTGCATCTGCACCTATTCCATTGGTAAGATTTTCAACAATTTTGACTACATCAACTGAAGAAGCCAAGAATGCTTTCACTCCCATTTTATTTGCTAATTCAACTTTATTAGGATCAAAATCAAAACCTATGACATTGCATCCGTTTGCCACAAGTAGCTGTGCCGTTAATAATCCTATTAAACCAAGTCCAATAACTACAAAGTTTTCACCAAAACTAGGTTTGGCCAACCGGATACCTTGTAATCCTATTGAACCAATAACTGCAAAAGTGGCTTCTTCAAACGAAACTTCAGTAGGTATCCTTGCCACCAAATTTTTAGGTACACAAACAAATTCAGCATGGGGTCCATTATTTACTACCCGATCTCCAATCTTAAAATTATGCACCCCTTCACCAACAGCAATTACTTCACCTGCATTGCAATATCCTAAAGGTAACGGTTGATCAAGTTTATTGAACACTGCCTCTAAGGTAGGCACCAACCCTTCTGTTTTTATTTTATCAAGTACTTGCTTTACTCGTTCAGGTTGCTGCCTTGCTTTAGCAATTAAACTACTTTTTCCAAATTCGACTAGCATTTTTTCGGTTCCCAAACTAACTAGACTTGCCTTTGTTCGGACAAGTACATGACCTGGTTGAACAATGGGTGCAGGAACTTCTTCAAGTATAGTTGCGCCATTCTTTAGATTTTGTATTATTTGAAACATATTAATTCTTTTTTTTTGTAAACTGTGAGATCCAACTGCTAACAGCAAGAATTGCCCATATGGTGTATGATGCATCTATCTCTCCAGCCTTATTCTTTTCTATAAGGCTCCAGACTTTTTGATGATCAAAAATTCCTTGTTTCTGAATATTTTCTTTCGATAATCTATTTGAAATCATCTCGGACATTTCTTCAATAATCCATTTCCTAATCGGAGCGCCAAAACCCGTTTTTGAGCGATATATAATTTCCTTGGGGAGATATCTTTCTGCAACTTTTTTTAAAATATACTTGGTTTCACCGTTTTTGTATTTGAGATTTGGTGGAATCCTTTGAGCAAAACTTACCAAATCTATATCAAGGTATGGCACTCTAGATTCTACGCCTACGGCCATAGATAATTTATCGGTATAATTAAGATTATGATCAACTAGAAAAGTTTTAAGTTCAAGAAATAACATTTTCTGTAATAAACTATCTTCCTGTTGAACTTCCAGTAACAGCTTTTTGAAATAAGAGTGGGGGTCATAATCGTTTATTGTTGAAAGATTTCTCTTATCAAATAAGTTTTTTAACAGTGAAATGTCCATCCAATCAAAATAACCAATCAAACGTTCAACTTGCGATTTATCAAGATTTTTTGTAACTTTTTTTAATCGGCGAAATGCAGGTATTTTAACCGGCAGAAATTCAACAATGAATTGAGCAACTTTATTAATGAAAACGGGTATTCTTTCAATTAGTGGCTCATATTTCAAAGCAATATGTCGCCTATAACCTGAAAAAATATCATCTCCTGCTGCTCCTCCAATCAATACTTTTATCTGCATATCTCTAGCTAAAGATGCTATATTCAGAACATTCAAAGGTGCCGCATCAGCTTGCGGTTCATCAAGATGCCAAATCATCTTATCAAAATCTCTAACAATGTCTATATCCGCTTTTACAATTGACAAATCTACATTTAAAAATTCAGCAGCTTTCTTTGCGTAATCCAAATCATCAGTAAAACCATCTGTGCCAAATTCCCATCCGCTCACATCGATAGTGAAGCAAGGAAATCTTTTCTCTGGATGAAGCTTCTTTGCAATTGCAACCAATAAAGTAGAATCTAATCCGCCTGAAAGAAAAAAACCAACAGGTACGTCAGATAAAAGCTGCCTTTCAACAGCTTTGTTAAGTAAGTCGTCTAATTGATTAATAATTTGATCTTCAGTAAGATCAAGGTAGCGTCCATTTGGTGCTTGATGATAATATTTAATTGGATTAGCCGTTCTATAGCTGTTAATATTGAATTTAAGATATGACCCTGGCAAAAGCTTTGTTACTTTTTTAAAGGGTGTTATTTCACCAGGAGACCATAAAAAAGTAAGATAATTAATAATCGCCTCATAACAAATTGTATAATCAATGTCAAACTCTAAAAAAGACTTTATCTCAGAACCAAATAAAAATGTTTTGTTATCAGTATAAAGATACAATGGTTTTATCCCGAAATGATCTCTTGCAATGAAAATCTCATTAGTAGAAATATTGAATACACTAAATGCAAAAATACCATTAAATAGTTCTAAACAGGCTTCACCAAATTTGATGTAAGCTTCTAATACAGTTTCAGTGTCGCCAGACGAAATGAAGTTATTATCACTGAAATATTTTTCTCTAATTTCCAGATGGTTATATATTTCTCCATTAAAAATGATAACATAATTACCATCCTGAGAAAACATAGGCTGATTACCTCTTTCAGAAAGATCCTGAATAGAAAGCCTAGTATGACCCAAAAAAACAGATCCTTTTCTAAAGAAACCTTTATTATCTGGGCCTCGATGACTAATAGTGTCAAGAAGTAAAATTTCATTAAAAGTTTTCTCTGTTATTCCTCCTATAATTCCACACATAATATTATAAAATACCCTTAAAGGTAGGTATTACACTTTCAAGTGAGTGGTTTGTAAATATTTTTTCAGCTGCTCTAGATGCAAAAATATCTCTTTCTTCTTTATTAATTATCAATCTCTGAATAGCAATTGAAAGAGCTTTAGTATCTTTAGGTTTGAACAACAAGCCATTCACTTCATCGTCGATCAAATCTGGCACTGCCCCAACATTACTTGATATAGCAGCAACTTTTGATGCCATGGCCTCCATCAATGAATTTGGCATGCCTTCAGCGTAGGATGGTAGTACAAAAATATCGGCTTTACTTAAATACTCAAGTTTTTCAATACCATGTACCCAACCTGGAAAATAAAAATGCAAATTTGTATTTTTATTTTCTTGATTTGCTCGTTCTTTCAAGATTTCTCTTTCATTGCCATCACCAAGAAAGTACATATTGACCTTATAATGATATATCTGTGTTTTCAATAACGCATCAAAAAGATCATTAACTCCTTTTTCAACCTGCATCCATCCCATAAAAAGAATATTAACTTCATTTGTATTTGAAATAATTCTTCTGGTGCCTGTTTTCTGATAAGTTTGATAATCTATCCAGTTTGGTATTACTAGAAGTTTGTCACTAACATTGGGACCAAGTAATCCGTTAAAATAATCTCTCCAAAATGCTCCTTGGCAAATAACATAATCACTTGATTTTACAACATACTTAAAAAATATTTTTGTAAAATAATTGTTATTTATTTCTTGAATTAGTGGTCCGCCACGTGGGGCAAATATTGTTTTTTTATTGAATAATTTACCCAAAATAATCATAAAACCTTTTTCAAAAAAACTAGCACCACTTGCTGAAAAAATTAATACTGAAGAAGGAGATTTTATAAAAATTAAATATAAATATTTGAAAATTCTTAAAAAAGCAAAAAAGCATCTAGTGACAAGCGGTGGGGGAGGGACGGAAATCCCAGTAGTATCCAATAAAACCCAACTTATATTGTCGGATAGGGATGAACTCAACAAAGATCTGCATGCATACATTTGACCTCCAACGCTACCATCTTTAGCTTTCTCTAAAAAAGAACCAACAAATAAAACTTTTTTTTTATGCACTAACTTTTTGTTAAAAGAATAATAAAAACAGATTCTATAATAAAATATATTTCCTTTATATATTATTTTTTTGCCTCAATTAGCATAAATAGACCAGCATTAGGTAATAATTTTTTAATCAACCAACGAGGCCAAATTTTTCTAGCTAAAGATAGAAATATACCTCTGTGCCTTTGTCCTACATTAGATTCAAGCAAATCACCATGTCCTAACTTTATTGAAATTTTTGTAAATTCAAAATCTTTAAATATTTTTTTTGCTTCATTTGTAGAATATGCTTTTGTTCCTGGACTTTCTAAATATAAATCATAAATAGTTTCTAAACTTCTAAAAGGCTTGCCAATTAATAAAGCATAACGTATCCATAGCATTAAGCCTACCAAACTCCATTTGTGATATATCATTATGTAGGCCGTACCCCCTGGTTTTAAAACTCTATAAACTTCATTAATTGCTTTGACAGTATTTGGGCTATGATGTAAAACACCCCATGAATATACGATATCGAATGTATTGTTTGAAAAAATTAAATTTTCTGCATCACCAACAGATAATTGAGAGCTTAAACCCAATAATTCAAATCTTCTTTTAGTATGCTGGATTGCCCTTTCTGTCAAATCAACCCCATAAAGATCAGCTCCAGCTTGAGCAAACTGACTATGATCAGCGCCAAGTCCTACGCCAATTTCTAAAACTTTTTTTTCTTTTGTAGATTCAAAATTCACAAATGATAAAATAAAAGGTTCTAGTTTATAACGTTCTTTAGAATGATCAATATAACTTTCAAGTTCATTATTTTTTAAATATAAACTTTCTCCACAAGATTCATTATTCCAGAATTCGTGTACTTTTGATTTTAGATTTGATTGCATTTTTATTTATTTAAAAAAGATAATTAATTATTAAAAGATGTTTTCTATTCGATTTCTACTTCAAAATATTTTATCCAACCTGATAACATCATTAGACACCATAATTGGTGGGTCACTCTATATATGCTCCCTCTCGAAGAATCCTTATTACTTTCAAGTCCCAGTTTTAGAATCTTTTCTAATTCAGATTTATAGAACAACTCATACATGACAGGCTGATTCAATAAATCAATCGCTAATCTTTTAAACTCCTCGTTTTTAAAATCATGCAGAGGTATACTAAATCCGGACTTTGGATGAGTGAATACACTTGAAGGCAATTCATTCTTCATCATTTCCCTAATAACTAGTTTTCCTATCCCTTTATTCCTCAAGAATTGATCTGGCAACTTACAGCTTGCCTCAAATAAAACTGGATCCAAAAATGGACTTCTTACTTCTAAGGAATTTGCCATACTCATTCTATCCACCTTTATGAGCATGTCAAGTGGTAGATCATATTTAATACGATACAACATTGAATTCCTAAGGATGGAAAAAATTTCTTCATATTCTGAAAATTCACTAATCAGATCTTGTTGTTTTGACAAATTCAAAAGCTCATTAGAAGTAAAAAGTGACTGTGCTTCTTGTATAATTTTATCAATAGGTAATTTGGAAATTTCTAGCATTTTTCCTAATTGCCTTAATTTATTATTATCTATTAATTTTGAATTGATCGTTCCAATTATATTTTGCAAGCTGTTGTTCAGCCATGTTGGAATACTTTTTGCTTTAGCAATACGAGGTATCCAATCAAATAGTGGATAACCTCCAAAGATTTCATCGCCACCATCTCCAGAAAGAGCCACTTTTACATGCTTAGAAATCTCTTTTGTAACAAAATCTGTTGGGATTGCTGAAGAATCAGGGAATGGTTGGCCTACGTGTTTTAGAATATGCCAGAATTGAGCTTCAGTGAACCCATTGTTCTCAACAATTATTTCATTGTGTATGGTTCCAATTTTTGTTGCTACTTCTCTTGCAATAGGACTTTCATCATATAACGTATTCTTAAATCGAACTGTAAAAGTCTGAAATGGTATTTTTGCATACTTCTTCATAACAGCAACCACAGAACTTGAGTCAATGCCACCTGATAGGAATGCGCCTATTGGCACATCACTAACCAACTGCTTTTCTACAGCTTGCTCAAAATACGGTTTGATGAAATTGGAGGCATCAGATAATGTTTTTATAGATTTATCTGGCTGATAAGCAACTGAAAAATATGGCTCAGTATGAATACCAGTATTTGGGTCAAACTCCATATAATATCCTGGAGGAATAGTATAAATATCCTTTAAAAGCGTTTCTGGCTCTTTTAAATAACCTAAAGCAAGATAATGATTCAGTCTTGTCTTGTTCAACACAGGTTTTATGAAGTCACATTTGAGCAAGGCTGATAATTCAGAACTGAATACTAAATTTTGCCCTTTGTGGTAATAAAAGAAAGGTTTTTCTCCAAATCTATCTCTTGCGAAAAAGAACTTCTTTTCTACCAAATCGTAGATACAAAATGCAAACATACCATGTAGCATATTCAACATTTTTTTTCCATAAAATGAGAATAGATTGACTATTACTTCAGTATCACTTTGGGTATACAGATTAACTCCTTTCTCAGAAAGTTCTGCACTAAGAATCTTATAATTATAAATTTCCCCATTAAAAAAAATAAGGTATCTTTTATCAGCCGAATACAGTGGTTGCTTTCCGGCATGCAGATCAATAATAGATAACCTTCTCATCGCAAGTGTACAGATATCATCAGAAAAGAAACCATCATCATCAGGACCTCGATGATAAATTTCCGAATTCATCTTTAGTACATTCTCTTCACGCTTAGCTTTTTTAGTAGCATTATTACTAATCACTCCAGTTATTCCACACATAATAAAAATTAACTTTTTTTATAAAGCTTAATGAATGTATCGTTATACGACCCCCAATTATAAAGTGATAAAGCTACTTCCTTAATTCTTAACCTTTCCTTTTTACTTCGATTAGTTTTAGCCTCTATTATAAAATTTTTAAACTTATTGATATCGTTATTGGTTAAATTTGAATCTATCAATATTCCAAGATTATGGTCAACAACCTGTTGATGAATATCCCCCAGGTGAGGTGAAGTTACAACCTTTAATCCAGAGGAAATATATTCAGCGAACTTAACAGGTGAGGCAACTCTATTTAGCTGCCTGGAGTCACGTAAAAGAAATGCAATATCTGCAGTGTTCAATATTAAAGGAACACGATTCCTTGGAACAGATAAATGTATAAGCTTTGACCCAAATTTATCTTGAAACTTAATAGTAGTAGGATGGCTGTGAGGATCCTCATTGGTTAGCAATATAAATTTAACATTGGGTTCTTCGAGAAGATTTGACCATAATTCCAACATTTTAGGCACCTGTTGATAATGACTTAATCCACCAGAATAAATAAGTATTAAATCGTTAGATTGAAAACCTAATTTCTTTCTTTCTTCTTTAATAAAATTATCTTCAATCTGAAAAAAATTAAAATTAACACAACAAGGGATTACTACTGAATCTTTTATGATATATCGTTTGTTCACTACTTCAATTAGTTTTTTTGTAACAGCTGAAACGTAGGTAGCACGATTGATACACAATGATTCTAAAAATAAATATAATCGTTGCTTAAGAGGAGAAACACGAACTGAGATTAATTCATCCTTGAGATCGCCTCTAAGATCGTAAATCATCGGAATTTTTTTATATCTCAAAGCATTGATCACCATAGCTGCTATTCCACCCCATATACCTCTAACATAAAAAGAACCAACCTCATAGCATTTTAGAATGAACCTTCCATATTTAATTATATTAAAGAAATTTCTAAAAAATCCACTTGAACTTATTTTAAAAATTCGAACACCATTGTTAGCCAATTTATCCCCAATAACTTTACTAAATATATCATCATTATTACTTATACATAAAACGCCTACTTCAAAACCATGATTCTGCAAATGAATCACCTGATCACCAACTTGCGATTGGAAAACAGCAGAATTATCAAGAGTAAGTCCTATATCCAACAGAACGATTAAAATATCAATTTTCTTCTTACTCATTTTAATGATTAGCCCAACTAATATTCGTGATCAATTCTAAAGCTTTTAGCTTAAGCGATATTTTATTTGTGTTTCCAAAAACACCGTAGGAATATCCGAAATCAACAGTTGACACTTCTATTGTTTCTATAGGCGAAACTATGATTTTTACTACTTCTGATCCTGGCAATAACAAAGTACACGTAGCTTCGTCTTCAACTTGCAAAACTTTGGTAATGACAACTCTGGGATCAAGGGTGAGATTAAATATTTTCTCTTGTTTACTTCTAATTCTATCCTTTATAACCAACGAATTATCTCCTATTACAAATTCTCGGTAATGAGGTACTGAATAACCAAAGTGAATACCTTTGATAACATTACCATTTATAGTGAGTTGAGGCGAAGTCATTTGTCTCAAACTAAACAATCCATTTACACCTTCTTGCCAAATATCCTGTTCACGTTTCCCTACAATAATGGTGTTATGAGCAGCAGTCCCTCTAAAATAATTTCTCTTAGCTGGATTAGCAGTATATACAGGGCAACCTGAATCTACAAAAACATCGTGCCCAAACAGATTCAACTCAAATGATAATTTGTCGTTATGATTATGACCGCCTCTTCTATTTTGACCATTTTGACCACATGTAACAATAAGATGTGCATTGTTTTTCACTACTGAAATTATACCTGCATTTTTAAAAATATTTATTTTAGGAATATGGAAATTAAAAATGTCTTTATAATGTAAATTAATGCCACTTGTTAATATTTTAGCCTCTAAAATAGACAGTATATTCATATTAACATTATTAAATTTAACTTTAAAAAGAATTTCAAAAGTAGCTAGTATATGACGGTGATCGCTAAATATTTCAGGAACAATAGGGATAATTTTATGAACTCTTGCAGAATCATTATCTCCAAATTGTGGCACAAGATTATTTTTTTTAGTTAATCCTGCAGTAAAACATGCCATTTTTATTAACTTTAAATAAAATTTATTAGGAAGAACATTTGTATCTTCATAAAATTTAATTGTTTTATAAAATTTAGGAAGCAACATACTTTTTTTTCCAATTTTATATAAATTATTTATCCGTTGTGATGGAATTTTTTCAATAATTAATGCTGCGGATAAAAATAATTCAGTAACAAGTCTATGATAATGCGTGGATCCTTCATGTGTTGAACCATCTTCGTAAACTTGTTTATTCATTTCAGATATCAATTCTTGAATACAAAATAATAACCAATTATCTGATTCTTGTACTTCGGGAATGAAGGCTGAAATATATAAGAGTCCAACAATATTAGAAAGATAATGATTGCCTGTTGAAATTGGAGAATATTCTAAGTTATTTTCTATATGAATTGCATGAAAGTATAATGATTTTTTTATTAGTAACATGAAACATTCATCATCTTCTATTTTTTCTTTAAATATATTTATTCCCCATATCCAATTTATAGCTCTTAAGCCAACATCCATAGTACAAGCCCAATTGACACCATATCCAGGTTTATTATTTATTATCCAATCAGTTACTTGCAGTATAAATTCTTTAGATCCATTCATGTTTTCTATAGAATCACCTAATGCTAGTAACCCTACATGATTAAATCTTGAAAGCTCTCTTGGAACTTTAATATCAGCAGCAGCATGCGATGGAATAATAATCTTTGAATAAAATAAATTTTTATCCCAATTATATCCTGATTTGAAATCTTTGTGCCAATCAATATAATTATATTCGGAATTCTTGTTTACTAAATCATATTTATTTACAAGAAAATAGCCATCAGATAATATTTTATACTTATGTGAAAATGCATTTTTAATAGATTCACTTATTGACTCAGTAAATTCATACTCCTTATATTGCTGCAATAAGTCAAATTGACCTCCAGGAAGGGTTGCGAGCATATCAATTTCAGGCTTAAAATCAAAAATATTTGTTTTTGATAAAAAATATTCGAAATTGTCATGATATTTAGTTAATTTATTTTTTCTAAAAATCATGTAATTGAACCTTATTGGAAAAAGTATAATAAATTCAAAATAAAAATATAGAAATGATTGTAATCTATAATATAAAAATAAAATTTTATCAAACATTATATTTCATTTTATTCCATAAACCTCTCATAAAAATTACTTCATCGGCATTAATCGATAAATATTCGTCTAAATAGCTTGAAATTTTTTCTATATCCTCTAAAGTAAGTCGTTTGTGTAATGGTAGATTAACTATATGCTTACATGAATATTCTGAGATCTTACATGTTCCTGATTCATAAAAATATTTTTCTAAATTAGGCGAATTTGACGATACAGGTTTACTGAACCAGCGACCAATTTCAATATTTCTGTCTTCAAAATATTTTACAAAATTTATTGGATTTTGTACTAAAAATGGGAATCTTATTAGTACAGAATCTATTTGATTATTTATTTTAGTAGGATACCAGCAATTATGCTTATTTAAAATTTGTTCATAATGACTCTGATAAATTTGACTTAGGTTCAAATTTAAATCCAAATTAATGAATTGTTTAATTAAATATTTCCACTGATAATCACTCGGCATTCTCATGTCACTTGGACTATAATCTGATGATTTTTTAAAAAAATTAATTTTAAATAATATAGCAAGTGTATAATTACTTATAAAATTGGGGGTTTTCTCATTGTATAAAATTCCAGACAATCCTGCTTGAAAAAGTCTTCTCGAAGATTCAAATCTATTAAATTTATGATTACTAAATGTATTTTGAATTTTTAAAGCCAAATTTTTATCGTAATTTATTGAAAGTAACCCCCCCCATCCAACACTAATTGTCTTTGATAATTCAAATGACCAAATAGATGCATCAGCAGTTGTTCCAAGCCAATTATTATTAAATTTACTTCCTAATGCTAAAGCGCAATCTTCTATTACAAATAAGTTGTATTTTTTAGCAATACTTATTATGTTATTTATATTTGGACGCATACCAAATGTATGTTGGAGTATTAGTATTTTAGTATTTGAAGTTATTTTAGATTCTAATATATCTTCATCCATGCAAAAATGATCTAATTTAATATCAATGTATATTGGTTTTGCACCTATTAATATTATTGGTTCAATTACAGCTGAACAAGTAAAGCCAGTAACAATAACTTCGTCATTTTCACTAATATTTAGTGCATGAAAAAGCAGATACAAGCCAGAACGATTTGAAGGAACAACGATTGAAAAAACCGTGTTTATTTTTTTATTAAATAAATTAATAAATTTATCTGCAAAATGCGTACTTCTTCTTTTGAAATCAAAAATATTAATAAAAGCGTGAAAAATGAGGCCAAAAGAATCTCTGAAATTTAATCCAGTAAAATATAAATTAATCCTCATTTAAGAAATTTATAGGCACAAGTAATGGTATTTTTCCTGATGGAGTTCTATAAGGTTTGTCTTTTATAACGTATGAAAATGTTATGTCAACATTTGAAATGTCAATTAATGAATCAATTGAATTCAAATCTTTATGTTCACTTACTATTACAAATTTAACAAAACCAGGCTTAATTTGTATAACTTGGATAAAATCAACGAATTCAAATATTCTATGATGTCTTCCAAATAAAAATGCAGTAAGACTTATTTTATTATTATTTATATCAAATATAAATTCACCCAATCTACCCCCACTTATCGAAAATTTTTCTAACCTATTTTCAATAGAAAAAATAGGATCAATAATATCTTCGGTATCATATCTAATAAATGGCGATAACTTATTATATAAATTAGTTCCAATTAGATGAAAATTTTCATTATTAAAATTAATTGCTTCACACCATCCATATGTATGAAATGGTTTATAAATATTATCTGAAATTTCAGATGCAAGAATTGTCATTTCACTATGGCCATACCATGCAATTATTGGTACATGAAAAGTGTCACTAATTATCTTTCTGTAAATATTAGTTGGGAATTCTGATCCAAGTAAAATTCCTTTCAGTTTATTTTTAACTAGGATTAATAAATCTTTGTTTTCTTCTTTATTTAAAAATTTAGAAAATTCATAAATACAAGACGGATACCCTCTAATAAAATGAATGTCATTATTTCTAAAAAAAAATGTTAAATCATTCTTCATAAATTCTAATGACTTATAGGTATTAATTAGATAAGTATTGCTTTCTGGATGAAAAATCCAAGTTTTCTCTCCTAGAATATTTAATCCTCTAAATACTAAAATATTGTGATTTGAGTCACATCCTATTATTTTATTTATCTTATTTATATAAAAATATTCCTTTGTGATTTCATAAAAATCATACGTAAAATGCAACGGCTTTCCTGAAGTTCCTCCAGTATTACCATGTATGGCAGATGCTGAATTTAAAGACCATTTTTCACCTGCATACCTTAACATCTCCTTATTTACAATAGGTATATTAATTAAATCATTATATGATTTTAATTCTCTAGCATCGAATTTTTTTTCTTTATAATAATTTTTATAAAATGGATTGTAATTTTGAGCATAAACTGCGATATCTTTTACCTTATTAAAAATCCATTCATTTTTAGTAAAATCATTGTTTGTTTCAAAAAAATTATACGTATTAAAAAGAGTGTTTAATTCTTTATAGTTTTTAAGTTTAAAAACGTTATGAAATACTTTTTTTTGAAAACTTATTGGTAAGTTTTTATAAATTTTTTTTAACAAAGCTTTTAGTTATATTTTTTATTTTAAAAGTTGCTTCTCAACTTCAAAACTTATTTTGGTTTCAGTAATTTGATCATAT
>JACCDK011001071.1_pt1 | contig 21206 bp, 12 predicted proteins | sample 7445871 | NCBI WGS metagenome assembly JACCDK01 (sample SAMN15323436, study PRJNA562643) | freshwater metagenome | isolation source: river surface water | place: USA:Blue River Watershed | collected 2017-08-15
CCACCCGCAAGCGAAGTAGCCGACCTCAAGGCCCTACTTGCCCGTCACGGGGCCGGAATCAGCCTGATTGGTGGGGCTGCCGACCGGGCCATCTCGGCCACGAGATTGGTCGATTCGGCCACAGTTGTGTCCTCGGTCAAGCAACAGTTGGCCCTGGCGGCCGATCTTGGAGCCTTTGGCCTGCGCCTGATGGTTGGCGGACTCAGCCTGGCCGAATTACAAGAAGTGGCGCCGGTGGCCGAGGCGCTTAACGTGAAGATTCTGTTCGAACTTCACGGTGTAATGTCACCGGATTCCAAGTTGGCCCGCGACTGCTTGCAGCTGGTAAAAGACGTCAACTCCACGCACGTACGTCTTATGTTCGACAGCAGCCTGTTTATGAACGAGATGCCTTTGGTGCTCAAGACTGCACTTGGCAAGGTGGGGGTAACCAATGTTGCAGAAGTCGCCGATAAGTGGGCCAATTCAACCCTGGATGAATTTCGCGGGTGGTTGATGCCACAAGTAGAAAATTACCCACCAAAATTTAAGTCGATGTTGCCAACATTGTTTTCTAGAATGGGTCACGCAAAGCCTCGAGAGTATTCCGATTACATCGAATACATCGAAAGCGTTCACCTAAAATACTGGGATCTTCACGAGGATCAAAAACCTACAAAGGATTTGTTAGATTACCTTTACCAAAACCACTACACGGGTTACCTAACCAGCGAGTGGGGCGGCCACGAATGGGAATCTCTGCAAGATACTTCCGCAATCGAAATTACCGCCGCACACAAAAATTTAGTTGAGCGTAGCTTCAACCTTGCGCATTAGAGCGTGCTGTCTGCGAACCTGATCAAGTGAACGCCAAGGAGAACGCTCTCCCTCGTACTCACTGGACAAGTAGCCCGTGTAGCCTGCATCCTTGAATGCCTGCAACACTGGCTGCCATGGAATCTGATCATCTTCAAAATCATCGTTGATGTTATTGAACTTTGCCTGCACAAAGACAACATAATCTTTGATGTCCAAAAGATCACGCGGATTAACCTTTAGTCCATCCAAGAATGCTGGACGAGTTTCTTTCTTTTCACCGGGTCGCAATGGAATCGGTCGGTCCTGGAAAATTCCGGTGTCAATCAAAATGCCAAAGTGCTTGGTTCCAGTTCGCTGAATTAACTCGACATAACCATCAACCACCTCATGCTTGATTGGGGTTGGGGCATGCACCTCTGGGCAAATAACGACATCCAGGTCGTGAGCCAGCTGGAGGTTGCGCAGCACTGACTCTTCCCACACTGGGTCCAGCGCTAGGTCGCTAGAAATAACACCGATTTTTGGGCGCACGAACTTGAAACCTAGGCGCGATGCCAGCTTGAGGTCGCGCTCCAGCATTGCAGCTCCAGTGGAGGCATCGATGGTGCTGCCCTTGTGCAGGCGAGTGTCAATCCAAGAGCCGTAATTGGTTGCCTCGAGCTGGTACTTCTCCAACAGGCGATACCAGTTGTCAATCCATTCGGTCGAAGGATTCGGATAATTGGGTACGTGACCCTCGCCAAGAATCTCGATGCCGGTGGCTCCGATGTCTTTGATGAATCGCATTGAGTCCTCAAGGTCCATCACCACTCCGTAGTCGTTGGTGAAGCTGAAGAGTGAAACTCCGTATTTGAAACTCATTTGACGATTACCACCTTGCGTGAAGTTTTATAAGTTGACGGTTGGTGCTCAATCGGAATGTAAGACATGCGATATCTAAAATCGATTTCCAAATTGTATATACCCGGTTGCAATCCACCTTCCAGTGGAACGGTGATTACCGCCGGTTCTTCTAATTGCCAACGCACATCGGTCGATGCATCCAGCTGCTCGGTAGTGTAGGTGTTTCCCTGTAGTGTCCAGAGTGGCACGTCATGACCAACATCAACGATTCCGTCAATCCTGACAGCACAACCTTCAATCAAACTCGCCCACATGCCTCGATAAGAAGGAATTCGCAACAAGAACTGAAATCCAATCGTCTTTCCATCTTTGACGACGTTCTTGAATCCGGTGGATTGAATGTATTCGCGTTCGAGCATGGCATCCTCTTCATTGAAGTTACGGTCAGCCTACAAATAGAAAACTCAATTATCGATTGCAATCAGTGATGACCGGTATTTATAACGGATTTGTAACACCACCATCCGCAAAGTGATACGTCGTATCCATTCGGTGTCACACAATGTGTAGGGCTATTAAAGTACCGTTTACACAAGCGTTTCAATCACAAAGGAGTGATCACATTGTTGCAGGACAAGAGAACTGCTTGGCTTCCTAAAGAGGAAGCGTTTACCAGTTCCAAATCTGGTAAACCATCACAAAGTCCAAACATAATTTTCATTTTGGCTGATGACTTGGGTTGGGGCGATGTTGGTTGCTACGGGGCACTGCAAAATTTGACCCCGGCGATTGACTCCATTGCCGCCGATGGTCTTCGTTTCAACCATGGCTACTCTGGCTCGGCAACCTGCTCCCCAACCAGAGTTTCCCTCTACACAGGCCGCTACCCTGGCCGAATTTATGCGGGTCTGCAGGAACCAATCATCACAGCCGATGAAAAGACCGGCATTCCAGCAGACCACCCAACCCTTCCGCAAATGATGAAGGCCGGTGGCTATAACACTGCAATGTTTGGGAAGTGGCACGTTGGTCACACCCCTTGGTTTAGCCCAAACAAAATTGGCTTTGACAAATTTTTCGGAAACTTGGCCGGAGCTGTCGACTACTTTAGCCACCTGGACCTAGTTGGCAAACCCGATCTATACGAAGATGAAGAGAACGTTGAAGTAGATGGTTATTACACAGAGCTAATCACCGAACGCGCCGTTGATTACATTGAAAATCAACCAAAAGACAAGCCTTTCTACATGCAGGTAAATTACACAGCACCGCACTGGCCTTGGGAAGGCCCGGAAGATCGCGACGTATCAGACCGCGTAACTGCAGCCATGAAAGAAAACCCCATGAGCGCTCTTTTCCACTATGAGGGAGGTTCGCTCGAGACCTATCAAAAGATGGTCAAGGCACTCGATGATGGTGTGCAGAAAATTCTTGACACCTTGAAGAGCAAAGAGATTGATGAGAATACCGTCGTGATTTTCTCGTCTGACAACGGTGGCGAGCGATACGCGTTTATGTGGCCATTCGTCGGCGAAAAAGGTGTACTCACTGAGGGTGGAATTCGAGTTCCACTAATTATTAAGTGGCCGAAATATGTGAAGCCTGGCCAGTTCACTGACATTCCGACTGTAACCATGGACATCACTGCCACCATGTTGGACATTGCTGGCGTAACTCCACATGAGGATTATCCGCTTGATGGCCGCTCGATACTGCCTTGGCTTCTCGACGGCCAGGAGATGCCGGAGCGTTACCTGCGTTGGAGAATCAGAGCGCAAGGGGCAATTCGCAAGGGTAAGTACAAGTTGCTAGTGGAACACAATCCGCCGTTCAAGTTTGGACGCCCCCAAGGTCCATCTGTTCAGTTGTTTGATGTGACCGAGGATGGGCGCGAGGCAGCTGATCTGAGTAAGGAGTTTCCTGAGATCACCGCAGAGCTTCTGGCAGAATGGCAGCGCTTCGATGCAGAGTTGATGCCTTATCCACCAAGAGTGTTCCCACCAAATGCAGCACCGGCACGAGCTGACTAAAGGAATTAATTGTCAAACGACAGAATTGTGATGCTCGGCCTCAGCGGCGGCCCTAAATTGGCAAAAGACGGAGCAGAGCCTGCTCTGGCACTGGTGGTTAATGATGCAATTTACCTAGTCGACTGTGGATTTGAAACTGCGAAGCAAATGGTGATTGCCGATCTGGGATTCTCAAATTTGCGCGGAATATTCATCACGCACAATCATCTTGATCACACCTCCGGAATTCTCGGTGTTCTCGTTCATGGATGGACAAACCTTGGCAGTGAAATTCCGAGAGAGGTAAATATTTGGGGTCCAACTCCAACTGCACGACTCAAGCACATTGGTGAGACCGCGCACTCTCACGATGTTGAAAATTACGTTAGAGGCGGCGGCTTTGGTCCGTTTCCTCAAGTAATTCCTCACGATGTCTTGCAGACTGGCGAAGTAATCATTCCAGTGATGGAAGACGAAAACGTTATCGTGACGGCCACAAAGGTTTTTCATGGAGCGGAGCTAAAGGATTCCTTTGCATATCGTTTCGAAATCAAAGCAACAGGTAAGTCGGTGGTTTTCTCAGGAGACACAGCAGCACCTGATGCCAACCTAATTGCACTTTCAAATGGTTGCGACTACCTGGTTCATGAAGTTCAAGACAACGAAATGGTTGAGCGTGTGGTTAGTCGCATTCCACTCGAACGTCAGGATGATTTGCGAAATCACTTGTTCTCTTCACACTCCAGTGTCGATGACCTGCCTGGCGTGGCAAAAAGCGCAAATGCAAAGAACTTGGTGTTTAGTCACTACACACCAATTCCGCAGCCAGTGAGCATTTACCTTGGTAAAGCTCAAAAGGCTGCCGCTGAAGTGGGCTACACCGGAAACATCATCGCTCCAGTAGAGCTTGATGTAATTCAAATCAACTAGCTAGCGAAGTTGCAGGCAACTTTGACTTTGCCAATTTCGCGCAACGCTGGCATGCCGGTACCACAAACAGCCTGTGCTATTGGGCAGCGTGAAATAAATGGGCAACCCTTACCGTCGTCTTCGACTTGTTGCCTTAATGAAACCTGAAGTTTCTGCCAGTTCTCGCGTCGAAGTTTTTGAGCACCTGGATCAGGCACCGGGGCTGCTGCAGTCAGAGTCTGGGTGTAAGGGTGCTTAGGATCGACCACAACGTTTTCCACGTTGCCGTACTCCATGATTCGGCCCTTGTAAAGAACCACAACATCATCAGATAAAAATCGCACTACGTCCAAGTCGTGGGCCACAAACAAGAATCCGACATTTTCACTTTGCGATAGATCTGCCAAAAGGTTAAGCACCTGCGCCTGGGTTGAAAGGTCCAATGCACTAACCGGTTCGTCAAGAACGATGAGTTTTGGTTTCACAATCAAAGCTCTTGCAATTGCAATACGCTGACGCTGACCACCCGAAAAGTTTCTTGGGTAGCGATCAGCGGCCTCAGCCTGCAACCCAACTTTGGTTAGTACTTCACGAGCCCGAGCCAATGCTTCCTCGCGTTTTACTCCTGCAACGATCAAAGGCTCAATTAGAGTTTCTCCGACAGTTAGCGCAGGATTCAGCGAAGAATAAGGGTCCTGGAAAACTACACGAATTCCAGCTGCCGATTCTTTTCGCTTCTTGAGTGAATCTTTGGTGATGTCTCTACCTTCAAAGAGAATCTTTCCCGACTTTGCAATTTCGAGTCCGAGAATTGCCTTGCCAATCGTAGATTTTCCGGAGCCGGACTCCCCCACCAAACCAACAACCTGGCCCGATTTAATAGTGAAATTAACTCCGCTCACTGCGGTGAAAGCGCGTTTGCCTTTGCCGTATTGAACTTCGAGGTCAACAACTTCTAAAAGAGGCACTTGGCTTTGATTCGACATGTTTAGTGACTTCTTTCTTTGCTAAGCGAAAGTTTGATTTCGTCGCTTCGCAAACACTGAACAATTCCAGATCCATGCGCCGGAGTGGCCTTTAGGTCTGCCTTGCACACTTCGGTAGCAAACTCGCAGCGAGCTGCAAAACGGCAAGACTTTGTCCATTCCCAAGCTGGTGGCACTGTTCCTGGGATCGAGGCAAGTCGCTCAGGCAGCTTTGCTCCTGCACCGAAGTGCGGGTCTGCACCTAAAAGAGCACTGGTGTAAGGATGCACAGATTTTAGAAGCACTTCGTTTACAGGACCCGACTCAATCACCTGTCCCGCGTACATGACTGCCACGTTGTCGGCGATATCGGCCACAACACCAAGGTTGTGGGTAACGATGACCATAGCCATGTCGAGTTCTTTCACAAGATTGCGAAGTAGATCCAGAATTTCAGCCTGAATAGTCACATCCAACGCAGTGGTTGGCTCATCAGCGATTAGCAATTTAGGTTCTCCGGTTAGAGCAAGAGCAATCGCAACACGCTGAGCCATGCCCCCTGATAACTGGTGAGGGTAGGACTTCATTACGCGTTCTGGAAATAGAATTCCCACCTGCTTTAAGAGTTTTATCGCCTCAGCCTTAGCCTCTGTTTTGCCAATACCGCGGAATTTGCGTAGCGGATAAACCAACTGATGCGAAACCGTGAACATTGGATCTAGAGCAACCATTGGCTCTTGTGAGATGTAAGCCACCTGATGCCCGCGAATTGTGTTTAGTTCTTGCTCATTCCAACCAGCAATGTCAACACCATTTACCAAGATCGACCCAGAACGAACATTAACTCCTGGTGGTAGTAGCCCAATCACAGATAGCGCCGTCATGGTTTTACCGCAACCCGATTCACCAACCACGCCAAGTACTTCACCAAAACCAACTTTGAGAGAAACTCCCGAAACAAGTTCGTGTTTGCCATCGACTCCAACAACTAAATCACGAAGTTCAAGATAGGAGTCCGACTGTGGCATATCGGATACCTTTTCAAGATTCGCTCGTTTTTTACCCTTCAAGTTTTTGAAAGAGAAAGGAACGACTCCCGACTTCTGAGCTTCGCCCTCGCCAAATACGTCTGCAAGTTCATTGATGGCGAATACGGTGGCGACCAAGATGAGGCCCGGTGGCACCATCATCCAAGGAGAGAAGTAAATCAGGTTTGATGCCTGAAGAATCATGGCACCCCAGCTTGGGTTTGGCTCCTGCGGACCAATTCCCAAGAATGAAAGTCCGGCTTGGATTCCAATACCAGCAACAAAAATCAATGCTGCCTGCACCAACACCGTGCGCCAAATACCCGGCAAAATGTGACGGAGATTAATTCGGGTATTGCTGAGTCCATTCAAACGGGCAGCGTCAACATAAAGGCGCTGACGGATGGAAATTATTTGCCCGAGCAAAACTCGATAAACCGCAGGCGAAATCAAGAAACCAAAGAACAACATCAGCGGTTCCATGCGATCATCGCCTATTGCGCCTACTAGCGCCAGGATCATTACCATCGCTGGAAGCGCAAAGATTACTTCGGTAAATCGGCTAAAGAATGCCTCTACCTTTCCGCCGGCTCGTGCCGAAAGAAATGCGGTTGGTAGACCAATTCCAAAGGCTACAAGGACTGTAATTGCCGAACCCGCCAGAGTGCCAGCACCGGCAATCATGATTCGGCTAAAAATGTCTCTACCTAGGTCATCTGTACCCAGAATATGCGCGAAGCTTGGGGTCAGTAATTCAGAACCGACAGACTGACTGTAAGGGTCGTAGGGTACCCAAAAGCTTGCAGTGAGTGATCCGATGACAATGAATAGAAACCAAACCAACGCAATAACTGCACCGGGTTTGCTGAAAATAGCCATGTTCTTCAATTTAGAAATTTTCATCGGTTTCTAACCTTTGGATCTAAGAATCTGGTGGCAAGTTCAGAAACAAACATGGTGACCACGACCACCACTGTGGTAACCATCACGGTTGCTTGAATCAGCGGAACGTCGCGAGCAATGATTGCGCGCTGCACGCCGGTGCCTAAACCAGGTAGTTGAAAGAGTGTTTCAACTGTGATGGTGCCACCAAAGGTGAGCACAAACTGCAAACCGATTACCGAAACAATCTGAACGCTGGCAAATCTAAGTGCGTGCAAATAGATAATTCTGTTTCTTGGCATTCCAAGTGCACGAAGAGTTCGAATGTGCTCCTGGGTAACGGCCTCAAGCATTGCGGCTCTAGTGATTCGAGCAATCGCCGCCGCGCCATGCGCAGCCAATGAAAATACCGGCAGTACCAAACTCAGAGCCCAAGCACCGATGTCTTCGGTGATATCAACGTAACCGCTGGCGGGAAGCAATGGATTGAACACGGCAAATAGCAAGATTAGAAAAATTGCGAACCAAAAAGATGGCACAGCGATGAAGAACGCAGTGATGGAGTTCAAAACTCTATCTACGACTCCGCCACGTACGGCAGCCGTTACTCCAACAACCACACCCAGAATTCCCATGATCACAATTGCCGATAGTGACAAGTAGGCCGTCACTTGAATTCTGGTAGCAATTTCAATGGCAAGTTCTCGGTTATCGATAAATGAAGTGCCTAGGTTTCCGGAAAGCAACATTCCAGCCCAGTTTAGAAATTGAACGATTAGCGGATCGTTCCAGCCGATTTCATTATTGAATGCTTCGATGGCTTCAGGGGTGCCAGATGTTCCGAGCGCAATCTCACCAGGGCTGTTTGGCATGAGGTGCACAATGATGAAGCTCATGACAGCGGCCACAAAAAGTGTCAAAATTGCCAACAAAAGTCTGTTGATTACAAATCGAATCATGGTTTCCCCACACTCTAGATAGAACAATTGGGGGCAACCTTAGTTGCCCCCAATTGTCTATGTGTTTCTTACTTTAGAGGCTTGACCTCTGAAAGTAGCGGCCAAACGTCTCCGCGAGCACCAATCACAAGCTTCTTAATGGTTGAAGTCTTGTATCCGGTGTATGAGTAGCTCTCGCGAATTGGTGTAGCCCAACCTTCTTCTACCAATGCACGGTTAAGCGCTTCAGCCTTAGCTGCATTTGTAGGGTCTCCCGCTAGGGCACCTAGTGCGCCACCGATTGCAGCGTTAGTAGCGCCCTGGTAGTTAGGGAATGAGTTCAAGGTAAGACCCGCGTATGCCACCAGGTTGTTGGTGTCAAACGAGAAGATACCCATGGTGCCGGTTCTAACTGATGCAAATCCCTTGGCACCATCTGAATTGATGTCGAGATTCATCGTCACGCCAACCTTAGCTAGCTGCTCTTTTAGGGCTTGGAAAAGAGCTGCGTCGTTAGTGTTCACGTTCTGGTTGAAGGTGATTGAGCTAAATCCAGCATCTGCAAGCATTTGCTTAGCCTTTGCCGGGTTATATGTATAAGTCTTGTCTAAGTATGAACTGTAACCAAGCGAAGACTTTCCGACTAGTGAAGATGTTGCTCGGTCACCCTTGAAGATACCGTTTACCAAAGCATTGCGATCGATTGCATACATGAATGCCAAGCGAGCGTTCTTGTCTTTGGTGAATGCCGAGTTCTTACCAAGCTTGTCCCACCACTGCAACATGTAAACCTGTCCACCCTTTGCCAACAGGCCAACCTTGCGAGCCTTTAGCAACGGAACGGTTGTGCCGGCAGGCTGCAGTGTGATGTCAAGCTGACCAGCTGCAGAAGCATTTGCCTGTGCCTGAGCAGAGGCGTATACCTTGTAAACGATTACATCGAATGGGTAGCTTGCTGCGTTCCAGTGGCCTGCATTCTTTACCATGCGGTAGGTGTTGCCCTTGATGGTCTTCTTTACATCGAGAGTGTAAGGTCCGCTTCCGTAAACCGTTGACTTGGTTAGGTTTGAATCCTTGGCCGCTGCCCCTGAAACAATGAAACCAGATGGGCCGGATAGGTGATAAGGAGCGTTTGGTTGCGCAGCCTTGAAGGTAATTACAACGTCAACACCGCGAACTTCAACCGATGTGATTTCCTGAGTTCCACCGACATCAAACTTTGAATAGGAAGGTATTGTCTTATCGCTGCGACGATCTAGGTTTGCCTTGACTACTTCTGGAGTAAGTAGAGTTCCATCTGAAAACTTAACTCCATTGCGAAGCTGCAAAGTTAATTTCTTGTTATCTGATGACAACTTGTAACTCTTGGCAAGACCTGGCTTTACAGCAAGCTTTGCAGCAGGGGCTACCTTTATGAACAGTTCATCAAACAAAGCTTCAAAAAAGAATGCCTGACCATCTGAATAACGAACGCCATCATAAAAACTTGGAGCGGGATCGCTCACGTCTCCAACTGTAAGGGTACGTGTTGCCGCATTTGCGGTGCCAGCTATACCCCCGGTAATCATAAACATTGCAGCAATTACTGCCACAACGCGGCGAACTAACTTGTTCGTCATCGCTTCTCCTTTTGAGCGCCTTTGCGCAATTGGTTTGTAGCAACCTGAGGTACCCCAAGTTGTTTATCGTCCAAGAACGATTGATACTAGTTTGCTAATAGTTAGGTATCTGCTTGTATCTCTGCGGTCAATGAGGCCATCACGGTTGCTTATACTGACTGGGGTTTATAACGTATCGATAACGCAAGTTAACTAGTACCCTCGAAACGTGGCTTCGAAACTACTTAGATTACTTATTTCAATGGTGTTAGTCGTTTCTGGTGCGACGGTTGCGGGTTTGGCAATCTATGAAATGACCTTGGTTGAAGACAACGCAGCTAACCGGCAACAGCATGCGGCAGAGGTTGAGCCTCTAGTTATCAGCTCTAATCAGGTTGATGGAGACTTGAATGTGGGTGATGTGTTTGCCAAGATCCGCATCCCAAGGTTTGGCGACGACTATGTTCGCAACATCGCCGAAGGCACAAGTGTAAGTAAGGTGCTCAACACAGTGGGCATTGGTCACTATGTCGGCACCGCGATGCCAGGTGAGGTAGGCAACTTTGCCCTGGCCGGGCACCGAGCTGGCAATGGCGGGCCTATGCGTTTGATCGATAAGTTCCAGGCCGGTGACCAACTAACCGTCGAAACGACCAACGGTATTTTCAACTATCGCTATTTGCAATCGGCAATTGTCTCACCTGAGGCAGTCGGAGTAATCGCTCAAGTTCCAGTAGGGCTTAAAGGCGCAGTGGCCAACGGCAAATATTTGACGTTGACCACTTGCACACCTATCTACGTAAACACAGAGCGCTACGTAGCTTGGTTTGAACTAATCGACTAGTTTCGCTTTCGACCGATTCGAGAGACTCCTGCTCCTGCAAGCATCAAGAACAAACCGAAAACAAACCAAGCGAATACAGGGGTGCCCGTATCTGCTAATTCATTACCTGTGTCAGTCTTTGGCTTATTCTTCTCGATGATTGCGAGAATTTGCTTTCGCAAGGTTGGTGGAATTTCGGATAGTGGAAGTGCATCGGGATTCTTCTCAAGAATCTCCTTCAAGTACTTCTCATCTACTGTTCCATCGTCACCAACAAGCCCAACCCAGGTGTAGGCGTGTGATGCCACCGGAACTGTAGCAATGATTTCGCCGTCACCGAGAGCCTGGCTGTCGTAAGTGACTGACAGATCCTCAGGGATTCCAGTTACAACTTGCCAATCACCTGCACCGAGACTTGGGAAAATGTAGTAACCGTTTGCGTCGGTATTTACCGTGACAACTGCCGCTGGTCGAATGTTGCGAAGGTTAGCCGCTCTGAACTTCACCGACGAAGGTTGGACAGAAGTCACCTGAACCACCGACAACTTGATGTTAGGCATGAATGGTTCGTTCTGATCTTTCAAACCATCGCGGTTCAAATCAAGCCAGACAATTCCTGACAGCGACTGCGCGACAACATTCGGATTTGGGTCAACCGGAGGCTTTGGCTCAGACTCCTTTGTTTTTGGATCTTCACCGGTGTATTCAGATTCGTCGATATCCTTCGGATCATCATCAACGTTTTTCTGTTCTTCAAGTTCTTTTATGACATCTTTTCTTGGCTTATTGTCTTCACGTAGAGCGTTATAAATTTGCTGAGTTGTCATTTCTGAACAGCCAGCGATGGTTCCGTTGTAGATCAACTGGCCAAGAGCTGTCCAGTTGAGTGGCTGCCAACGGTTCTTTCCGGTTGGGTCAGCAGGAATGATGTCTCCCCAGTCCTTCTTGTTGTTTGGATATGTGACTGTTGAGTCGAACACGTGGTGGCCGTTATAGATTTCATCATGGCCCATGTGACCGGATTTGTTCATGACTGAGGAAACAGAAACCGTAATTCTTCGGTATGGGTTCGTGGTCGCATTTGTTCGGTGACAAATCGTCACTTTATCTGTTTCTTGTTCAGCAACCGCAGAATTATTTCCGGTGTACTTCAAAGTTGCGGGATCTACGCGCGAAGTACCTGGGTTGCCTTCCTTGAGTTCTTCTTCAATCTCAGCCATTTCTTGCTTGAGTTTCTTTTCAGGAACTCCCGCTTCACGCTGAGCATTGTAGTAAGCAACAGGGTCGTAAGAAGGACATCCGGCAACGGTGCCGTTGTAAATCTGCGCACCTAGCGTTGTCCAGTTGAGTGGTTGCCAACGGTTCAAACCAGATGGATCAGCTGGGATGATGTCTCCCCAGTCCTTGTCCTTAGCGCGCTTGTAGATACCGGCCTTGAACACGTGCTCACCAGCAAAGATCTCATCGTGTCCCTGGTGTCCGCTCTTCCTGTTTACCGCGTTGTAGTCCACAGTGATGCGAACGTAAGGATTAGTAGTTGCATGTGTGCGGTGACAGATTGTCACCTTGCGTGATGGAGGTGGTGGTTCAACTGCAGCAACAACAGGATTGGTAACTTCAATTGCAATTACCGAAGTAGAGGTTTCTGAAGCTGCAGCATAAGTTGCAGTGATTGTGTAGTTAGCTGACGCTTGAGCAGCCGTAGGTGTTCCTGAAATAACGCCGGTCGAGGCATTCAGTGAAAGTCCAGCAGGTAGAGCAGGTGCAACTGTGTATGTCGGAGCAGCCGTGAAGTTGGTGGCAGTAAATGTTGCGGTATTTGTGATTGCTGAATTTGTTGTTGCTGAAAGCGACTGAGTCGACGGCAGAATAATCGGAGTTGCGGATGCAGTGACAGTCACACTGAATGAATATGCAATCCTGCTGCTGTCTTGACATGTTGCCATAATGATGAAATTTGTTGTGGCCAAAGTTCCGGCAGCAGTACCAGAAAGTGTTGCCGCCGTGGTTGTCGTACTAAAGACCAATCCAGCAATAGGCCCTGATGTTGCGGTTAAGCCGTTTGATGTTGCGTAATTTAGGACAAAAGTCGCTGTGGTGCAAGTACCAGTGAGTGCTGAAGTTGTAGTCGATCCAGCAGCACCTGTGATCGCAATAATGTCGCTGATAGGGGTCTTTTCAGAAGAGCAGTTGTTTGGCTGAAAACCAGATTGGATACATCCATTGGTAATGGCTTGGGCCGGTGCCACTACGACAACCGAGCCTCCTAGAACTAGGCCACATAGCACCAGTAAAGATGTAATAATTCGCGGCAAACGGCTGGTTTTTGCTTTGTGCATGAGGACTCCCCTGAGATTCCTTCAATTAAAACATGCCAATAAATATACTTTCACGAATGTTCGGGTAGACCGAATATCATTGAAAGTGAAGTAAACCGAACATCTTGGGTTCTAAACTGGGGAAAAAGCGAACAAACGGCGTTTAGGGCACTTCGTGAAGACATTTGAGAGAACCAAAAGATTCGTAGTGGCGGCAGTTGCTGCTATTTCAATGGTTGGAATAACCAACCTTCCGGCTGAGGCAGTGGTTGATCCTTGCGCGGTAACTATTACTAAGGGTGACCCTGGAATTGCTGTCACTGGAAGCGATGTGACTGTTACCCCACCGGTTTCGCCCAGCATATATTGTGTTGCTCAATTCAAAACGGCTACTAATTACTCATTCACAGTGCCCGCCGGAATAAACAAAGTTGACTATCTGGTGGTGGGGGCCGGTGGTGGAGGTGCTTCCGGTGGTGGAGGTGGTGGAGGTGTTCGCCAAGGAACTGATTATTCCGTAACCCCGGGAGCCACACTCGCGATTTCGGTTGGAGCCGGTGGAGCTGGTGGAAACGGTGGTTCTGCTCAAACCGGTATTCACGGTGGAAAAGGTGGTAATTCTGTTTTCGCCACAATCACTGCGAACGGTGGAGGTGGTGGAGCGTCTAACGCATCCAACACTGCCGGAATTCAAAATGGTTCATCTGGTGGTGGATCACGTTACGACTGTGTAAGCAGCGTATGTGGTGGAGGTATTGCTGGTACTGGAATCGCAGGTCAAGGTAACAACGGTGGTTACTCAACCTACAACAGCTATGGTGCCGGTGGAGGTGGAGGTGGAGCCGGAGGTGCTGGCTTCAACACGACTAGAAATTATATTGGTGGTCGAGGTGGTGACGGTCTGCCGAGTTCAATCACCGGAACTACCGTCTACTACGGCGGTGGCGGTGGCGGTGGAATTAACAACAACGACAATCAGTACATTGGTGTCGATGCCAATGGCAATTTGACCTATAACGGAACCACTCCGTCGCTAACCGGAGGTGGGCAAGGTGGGCTTGGTGGTGGTGGCCGCGGAAGTTCGTTCGGTCGATCCGGGGGTGTTGCTGGTGCCTATGCCAATGCTGAAGCCGGAGCGCCAAACACCGGTGGTGGTGGAGGTGGAACTGACCCTGAAGATATCAACGGTGGTGCCGGTGGCTCTGGAACAGTCATTGTGCGTTGGGTTTCCACCACCAGTTTGAAGACTGTGACTTTCAATTCAAATACAGCATCGCCAGCGACTACCACTCAACTTGTTGGCGAAAGTGTTTCTACAAAACTAAATGCAAACAGCTTTACTAACCCCGGATACTTTTTTGCAGGCTGGAACACTGCCGCAAATCGATCGGGAACTTCATATGCAGACGAAGACTCGCTGATCACGGCTACCGACATCACCCTCTACGCAACATGGATGACCGGTGTTAATCACACTGTGACGTTTAATGTGAATGCACTGAGTGGAACCAGTGGAACCATGGCAAATCAAACTGCAGGTACTACAACTGCATTAGATCCGAATAACTTTTCACGAACCAACTACACATTTGACAGTTGGAACACTGCTGCCAATGGTTCAGGTTTCAAATACACCGATGGAGCTGTCTACTCATTTGCAGAAGATACAACTCTTTATGCTCAGTGGACTCCAATAGTTGCAACCTATCGTGCCACGTTTTACGGAAATGGCGCAGAGAGCGGTTCAACTGCAACTCAGGTTGCGTCAACAACAACTGCGTTAAACCTGAATGGTTTTACTCGCACCGGTTATAACTTTTTGGGTTGGAATACAAACTATTCTGCGGGAACCGCATCGTTCCTTGATGGTCAAAACTATGCCTTCACTTCAGATATAAATCTCTACGCAATCTGGGTAGCACAAGCCGTGAACACCATCACATATGACGGAAACCAGGCTGATTCTGGAACCATGTCTCAACAAGATGCCAGCAGTAACACCCAAATTCGACCTAACACATTTGTGCGCGATGGCTATACATTCCGAGGGTGGAATACCGCTGCAAATGGAAGCGGTACCGCTTACCTGAGCAACTATGTCTACAGCTTCGCCACGAGCAAGACTTTATACGCGCAGTGGGGCGCGAATGTGGTGGTTACCTACAATGGCAACACTCAAAACACCGGTTCGGCGCCTGGACAGCAAAGCACTTACGACGGTTCGCCTGGCATCAATTTGGCTTTGAATACCGGCAATCTCACCAAACAAGGGCACCGTCTGGCAGGTTGGAACACCCAAAGCAATGGTCAAGGAACTCCTTACGCTCTTGGTGCTTCGAGTGTCCGCTTCTCTACTAACACCACCCTCTACGCACAGTGGACTCCCGCAACCTACGCCCTGGTTTACTCAGACAACGGGGCAACATCGGGATCCGCACCAACTGGAACTACCTTCACCTTTGGCACCCCAGTGAACCTAGAAGCAAACACCGGTTCTCTTGCCAAGACTGGATACACCTTTGAGGGCTGGAATACCGCCGCTGATGGTAGCGGCTCAAGTTATGCGGTGTCCACCACTAACGTGTCACTTTCAACCGACACCGTTCTATTCGCACGGTGGGTTGCGATAGCCTCGGTTGCTGCTCCAGCTCCGTACATCCCTCCGGCTCCAACGGAAACGGTAACTCCTGCACCCACTCCCACGCCTTCCCCTACGCTTGTGCCCACGGTCCTGAAAGTTAGCGGATCGCTGGGAGGCTTGAAGCCAAATAGTTCGGTTATTTCTAGCGCATTGCAAAACAACGTTCTAAGTTTTATCAGGAATAACCCCACGTTTAGCAAGCTGACCATAATTGTGTATGCAACTTCCGCAAACATTAAAGCCAGTTCAGCAACTTTAGCTAAGGCTAGAGCCACTCAAATTGTGAATTTCATCAAAAAGAATTCCAAGCAAACCAACTTGACTTCAGCGAGATACGAAATTAGCGTGACAAAAAACTCTGCGCTATTGAATCGATTCGCGCTCAACTTGAGTAAGTAGTTTTAGTTTTTTATTCCGGTAGCGATGACGGAGGCACTTCGTCCAGTTGCCGTGGAGTTCGTGGCCTTTGAGATGTACTTGACCACAATCTTTGCCGTTAGCTTCTTTGACTTCAGATATTTGGCAACTGCATTGCTTCGAGCAATAGCGAGCGCTTTATCTTTTCGAGAATCTGACGTTTTTTGAGCAGTTCCTGTGACTTCAACAACGAGCGATTTTAGACCTCGAGCAGAACGAATCAACGAATCAAGCGAATTCATAGCCGCTTTGCTCAGCGTCGCACTGCCAGCGGCGAAGAATACCGTCTTTGCAATTTTGTTTTGCTTGACGGTTAGTGAAACAGAAGTTGTAATTCTCTTTTTGTCGGAGTTGAATCCGCTGATCTGAAGAGTATGGCTGCCAACTTCTAGCCCAGCAGGCAAATCAAATAATCCAACAAATTGTCCTTGAGCATTTACAGTTGCCGTGCCTAGGTAGATAGGGGAAGAAAATACATAGACCTTGACAATTGAGAGTGGATCTAATCCGCTTCCATTCGCTTTTGCAGAATCTTCGTTGGTGCCAGTCAGTTTGAATCCGTCAAGCTGATTTGGCACCTCTTTAGAAGTTTGCGTCACTAGATCTAGTGCAAAACTATCCACCTTGACCGAAAGCTTTGTGTTACCTGCTGAGGTTCCGACTGTTGGTGTTACCGCATCGTTGCCCACAAGCACGTTAGCTCCAATTTTTGGATCGATGGCACCAGGCTCCAATGGAGGAAGAACAGTGGGGTCATTTGGATCAGTTGGGGTGGTTGGGGGATTGGTCACTGCGCCACCACCGCTTGAGCCACCACCGCTTGAGCCACCACCTGATTGAACTGTTGCGGGATTAACGATTGTGATTTCAGGGTCTTCAGTTATTGATACTGTGACCGAACCATCTTGAGTAGCCGTTCCAATTTCGGTTGCAACGTCGTTGATGAGTTGATACACCTTCGCACCGGCTTTGATATCTGCATTGGTGATAGTCATAGAGAGCGCTTTGCCGGCGGCAGTCGTTGGCACGGTCTCATCTGCGGCTAACCAAGCAACTACCAAGCTCACGACAAACGAAGTTGCGGAAGTTATTAAGCGTTGAGCTCTAGACGTGTCTGACAACAGGTATACGTCAATAACGGTTGATGCGGGCAGTGCATCGGCGGTGTAGTTGATCGAAACTTGGCTGCCAGTACCGTTGGCACTGAATGTAGTGCCAATTCCGTTTACGGTTGTCATTGTGCCGATTTTTGTGCTCGAGCCCATTCCGTAGAGTGAGTTTTGAACCCATCGACCATAAAGAGTGGTCGCTGCGTTTGGCTGGTACGGTGCGCCAGAGTCACCAATTTTGTTACCACCGGTGCGTGCCGAATACCACCCAGTAAAGACAAAGTTTGAACGTGTCGGCGATGGCAATGTGAGTGCAGTACCACCAACCGTATAACTATCTGTGGTCTGTGACTGCACCCCGTAATTCACATCGTAAGTAACAGTGTGACGTGCGCTAACTGTGAAACTACGACCAACTTGATTTGCTGCCGAGTAATTAGCACTACCCGCTTGGTTTGCATTAATTGTGCAAGTGCCGGCAGAAACTAAAGTGATAGTGGCGCCGTTGCTTCCAGTGGCGGTGCAAACCGATGGAGTTGCGGAACTAAATATCACTGCATTGGCAGATGCGCCTCCAGTTGCTGTAACCGTAAACGCTGTATCGGTAGTGAACTTGTTCGAAAGTGCATTGAAAGTGATTGTTTGTGCGATTGCGGCCACAGAGATATTTACCACAGCGCTTTCGGATGACGAATAGGTGGCGTTACCTGAATAGTTTGCCTTGACCGCAACATTTCCCACTGCCAATGATGATGTGGTGCAGGTTGCGACGTTGGCGCTAACTGCTTGAGCAGAACAACCGGTAATAGACGTGTTGCCGGCAATAAAGTTAACCGTTCCTGTTGCCCCGTTGGTGACAGTCGCTGTTAATGTGACTGATGTTCCGACGGAGAACGCAGTAGAACTTGAAGTTAAGGCAACCGAAGAAGCGGTTCCAGGCCTAACCGCAATTCTCGGAGTCGATCTTGGGCTATAGCCAGCTGAGTTCACTGCTTGAATCGAAACATAATATGTAGTTCCGTTGGAGAGCGAGTTAAGACGACAGGTAACTGCCCCAGACGTGCTGCAGGTTGATGATTGAGAGCCTCCAATTTCGGCGGAGAAAGCTGTGACTTCGTAACTGGTTATGGTTGCGCCGTTATTTGATGGGGCAACCCAGGTAACGTCTACCGAGCCATTGTTGGCAACGTATGAGATGGTTCCCGAGGCAACCGAATCCGGAGCGCTGAATGGCTTCCCGGAACCAGCGTTAGAAGCTGAACCAAACCCGACCGCGCTGTTAGCCCTAAGTTTCACCGAATAGGTGGTGCCGTTAGCCAATCCGGTGATCAGAATTGGAGACGAAGTTCCGGTGGCATTAGCCCAAGTCGTGCCCCCGTCGGTCGAGTACTGATAACCAGTAATCGGAGCATTCGCGTCGGCTGTTCCAGCGGTAAAGGCGACTGAAAGGTACGCGTTGCCGGCCGTTATCGCACCCAGAGTTGGTGCACCCGGTAAAGCGGCAGGCAATGCCGACACTCGAGGGCTCGAGGCAATCGAGCTTCCAACGCCATTGCTGGCAATGACATCGATGTAATAGGTGATTCCATTGGTCAGTGAACTAATTGTGCAAGTCAAATTAGTTGTCGTGCAAGATGAAGCTAGAGACCCCCCGGTTGCGGCGTTGTATGCGCGAGCGGTGTAACCCGTGATTGCCGAACCATTGGTTGAATTCGGAGCAGACCATGACACGGTTACTGCCTGTTGACCTGCAATCACTGATACGGTTCGTGGAGCGGTTGAAACACCCGCTGGAGTACCTGAAATCAAATTCGATGCATCGCTTACTCCAACTGCGTTAGTTGCTCGAATTTTTAGGTTGTAACTCGTACCATTTTGTAAACCCGAAACTACAAATGGATTCGCCAGAGTTCCAGAGTTTACCCAGGTCACACCACCATCAACGCTGTACTCAATTTTCGAAATAGCCGATCCACCGTTTGTCGAATCGGTGTATGCGGTATAGCCCAACGACAACGAAGTGTCGCCCGCAGTAACTGCACTTAATACTGGTGCATTTGGTCGAGCTAGAGTCACACCGGTGCGGAATGCCGATGCAGGTCCTGCACCCGCTGAATTTTTTGCACGCAATTGGACTGTGTATGTTGTGCCGTTCTGCAATCCTGTAATCGTGAAAGGGGAAGTTAGTCCGGCTGACGCAAAGGCACCAAAGTTTGAAGTGTTCTCGCCAACGCTAGTTGCATATTCGTAATCGGTGATTGTTGAACCACCAGTGAAGCCACTTACAAACGTGACAACGAGAGATGTTCCATCTCCGCCTGCCGTAACCGCGGTAATGGTTGGAGATCCTGGCAGCGCGCTGGGCGTTGCGTTACTCGCAGCTGACTCTGTTCCGTTTCCGGCGGCACTTACCGCCCTTAATTTAACTGAATAGACCGTTCCATTAAACAAACCGGTAATGACGATTGGAGAAGTTGTTCCCTTGGTTATCCAAGTTGTTCCACCATCCACGGTGTACTGGTAAGAGGTAATAGTAAGGCTCGAAGTTGCAGCGGTAAATGCAACTGAGAGTTGACCATCGCCCGGCGTTATGCCTGTGATTGTGGGGGCAGTCGGTGGACCTGATGGAGTTACTGCGCTAGAAAGAGCTGAGGCGCTTCCAGTTCCCACGGAGTTGATTGCCGAGACTCGGAATTTGTAGGAAGTGCCATTGGTAAGTCCGGCTACAGTACAGGATGTCGAAAGGTTTGAGCAGCCTGGGTATACAGTCCAAGCTGAATATCCTGCACCCGGTGCATATTCAACCTGATAAGAAGTTATCGCTGAGTTGCCTGTAATAGTTGGTGCAGTCCAATAGAGATCAGCAGATGTATTTCCCGCGGCTGCAGTTAATCCGGTAGGTTGACCTGGAGTTCCAGAAGAATAACTAATAACAATTGACCCGTTTGCATTGTTTGTGGCTGAGTAAATGTAACTGGCAGCTAGTCCTGCATATGAATTTGTGTAATTAGTGCCGGGCGATCCACCGTGACCAAACCACTCGGTAAGTGAACCTTGACCAAACTCAAGCACACCTCGACCTCCGCCAAGATATCCTCCGCCACCTCCAGCGCCACCTCCGCCATCACATCTACCCTGACCAGCTTCGATACATGCCCGGTAAACATATTTACCCTGTTCACCATTTGTTGCGATTGCTGGAGTTACGACTGGGCTCGCGTAAGTACTCAACGAAATTTTTCCGTGGATCTCAGCCCACTGACCTGAGCCTCCGTTACCTCCACCACCACCGGCAACGAGTGTTGCAATTGATGAATCGTTTGCTGCAGTACCAATCAGAATTACAGATGCTGCACCGCCACCGCCACCGTAACCAGAACATCCATCTTGACCAGGTGAGCCGCCATCGCCGCCGTCATAACCCGTAAGCGGATTCTTTCCTGATACAGAAGCTCTGCTATCTCCGGTATCGGCTGCGATACCCGCTGAGCAAGAATCGTATGCACTTGAATTAACAGCACCTCCACCCACTGCGATAGTGAGCACTGATCCAGGTGTTACCGCAATCGTGCCAGTCACCGAACCCTTAAAATTTCCCGCTGGAGGTAGACCTGCGGAATCTCTTCCTCCTCGAGCTCCTTCGCCGCCGATAAGTGTGACATCAATCGACGAAACATTCGAAGGAATCGTGAGTGTTTCGGTAGCACTGGGATTGTTGTAGGTATGTGTAACCGTCGTGCCAGAAGTTGTTGTCGTCACGGCTGAAGCGCCGTTTATCGGGCCTAGTCCAATTAAGCCAGCAACTAAGGCACCGAGCGTGGCAAGACTAACTAGGGAACGAGCCCGCTTTTTCAAAAACATTCGGATACCCCACCATTAAGAAGTCCTAATCGAGAAAGTAACACAAAATTGTGAGCAGTACCGAACA
>JACCDK011566137.1_pt1 | contig 21205 bp, 19 predicted proteins | sample 7445871 | NCBI WGS metagenome assembly JACCDK01 (sample SAMN15323436, study PRJNA562643) | freshwater metagenome | isolation source: river surface water | place: USA:Blue River Watershed | collected 2017-08-15
CTGGAGCCCACCTTCGGCGGCGTCAACCTCGAAGACATCAAGGCCCCCGACTGCTTCTACGTCGAGCGCAAGCTGCGCGAGCGCATGAAGATCCCGGTCTTCCACGATGACCAGCACGGCACCGCCATCGTGGTGGGTGCGGCCATCCTCAACGGCCTGAAGGTCGTCGGCAAGGACCTCAAGAAGGTCAAACTGGTCACCTCCGGCGCCGGCGCCGCCGCCCTGGCTTGCCTGCAGCTGCTGGTCAAGATCGGCCTGCCGCGCGAGAACATCTTCGCCACCGACCTGGCCGGCGTGGTCTACGAAGGCCGCACCGAGCTGATGGACGAGGACAAAATCCAGTTCGCCCAGAAAACCTCGGCGCGCAACCTGGCCGACGTGATCCAGGGCGCCGACATCTTCCTGGGCCTGTCCGCCGGCGGCGTGCTCAAGCCCGAGATGGTCAAGGCGATGGCGCCCAACCCGCTGATCCTGGCGCTGGCCAACCCCAACCCCGAGATCCAGCCGCACGAAGCCCGCGCCGTCCGCCCCGACGCCATCCTGGCCACCGGCCGCAGCGATTTCCCGAACCAGGTCAACAACGTCCTGTGCTTCCCCTACATCTTCCGGGGCGCGCTGGACTCGGGTGCGACCACCATCACCGACGCGATGGAAATCGCAGCCGTGCACGCGATCGCCGAACTGGCCCAGGCCGAGCAAAGCGAAGTGGTGGCTGCGGCCTATGTGGGCGAGCAGCTGGCCTTCGGTCCCGACTACCTGATCCCCAAGCCCTTTGACCCGCGGCTGATGATCAAGATCGCGCCGGCCGTGGCCCAGGCCGCTGCCGCCAGCGGCGTGGCGCTGCGCCCGATTGCCGACCTCGACGCCTACCGCGAGAGGCTGCAAAGCTTCGTCTACGCCTCGGGCACGACCATGAAACCCATCATGGCGGCTGCGAAGCGGAGCGCGAAAAAGCGCGTCGCCTACAGCGAGGGCGAAGAAGAGCGCGTGCTGCGCGCCGCGCAGATCGTGGTGGACGAAGGCATCGCCCGTCCCACCCTGATCGGCCGGCCGGCCGTCATCGCCCAGCGCATCGAAAAATTCGGGCTGCGCCTGCGCGAGAAGGTCGACTACGACGTGGTCAACGTCGAACAGGACGACCGCTATCGCGACTTCTGGCAGACCTACCACCGCATGACCGAGCGCAGGGGCGTCACGGTGCAAGTGGCCAAGATCGAGATGCGCCGTCGGCTGTCACTGATCGGCGCCATGCTGCTGCACAAGGACCAGGTCGACGGCATGATCTGCGGCACCTGGGGCCAGACCGCGATGCACCTGCAGTATGTCGACCAGGTCATCGGCCGCCGCCCCGGCGTACAGACCTTTGCCTGCATGAACGGCCTGCTGCTGCCGGGCCGCCAGGTCTTCCTGGTGGACACGCACGTGAACTACGACCCGACCGCTGAACAGCTGGCCGAGATCACCGTGATGGCGGCCGAGGAAATGGTGCGTTTCGGCATCAAGCCCAAGGCCGCACTGCTGTCGCACTCCAATTTCGGCTCGAGCAACCAGCCCAGCGCGGTGAAGATGCGCCAGGTCCTGGACCTGCTGCGTGCGCAGGCGCCCTGGCTGGAGGTGGACGGCGAGATGCACGGCGACGTCGCCCTGGACGGCGCCGCGCGCCTGCAGCTGATGCCCAGCAGCACGCTGGTGGGTGACGCCAACCTGCTGGTGCTGCCCAACATCGACGCCGCCAACATCGCCTACAACCTGCTCAAGACGGCGGCGGGCGGCAACATCGCCATCGGCCCGGTGCTGCTGGGCGCCGCCAAACCCATCCACATCCTGACCGCCAGCGCGACAGTTCGCCGCATCGTCAACATGACGGCCCTGACCGTGGCCGACGCGAACGCCTCGCGCTAAGCCTGGAAAAGTCCAGAACCAAGGTAAGCGCCCACTCAGCAGGACTTGCCCGGCCCCGGGCAGGCCCTTTGTCCTGCTCAATTTTTGGGCATTGACTTGCCTTTTGGGCCGGGATCGTTCACACTCCTGTCTTGAAGTTTCGGGTTAACCCGGACGCCGGTCGCCGCCGCCTCAAGTTTGCGCTCACTCGCGCACCCCCACTGCCTGGCGGCGTCGTGCAAAGACCCGATCCTTGCCACCCCAGCGAAAGCCAGACGGAGTAAGCCCCCGATGAAGCGGGACCTGTTTTTGAATTCGGAAAGAGACGCGGAGATGGAGAAAGTCCTTCGCCCCGACATCAGCGAGACGCCTCTCAAGGGTGTCCGCACCAACATCGTGCAGTCGATCCGTGCGCACCGCGTGCAGGACCTGCAGGATGCGGCCAGCGCGCTGGGTCACCACTTCCTGTACGCCAACCTGGCCAACGCCCAGAGCAAGCCGGACGTGCTCGACATGATCGCCCAGCAGTTCATGCTGCCGGCCCATTTCGGCAAGAACTTCGACGCGCTGTACGACTGCATGACCGACCCGGTCCACAAGTCGGGTCCGCAGCCCGGTTTCGTGGTCGTGCTCGAGCAGGTCCCGGCCCATGCCAAGTTCGACAAAGAAGCGCGCGAGCAGCTTCTGGACATCTTCCGCGACACGGCGGATTACTGGTCCGACCGGAAGGTCCCCTTCCGATGTTTCTATTCTTTTCTGTAGCCCGTTCTGCACACACCAGCCAAGCAGAACGGGCGAAAGAGGCTAACGGCGAGACCGCGGCAGTTGCCGCCCCCGCCACCGATAACGGCGAGAAGATGCCCACCGACAAACTGGTCGACGTCTCTCCCCTGGCGCTGCGCATGAGCAGCCCCTTCAACGCGGGGTATTGGCTCGCAGCGGCGTAAAGCGGCTCGAAGGCGGATGCGCCTGATGTGAAAAAGCCCGGCAATGCCGGGCTTTTTTCTTGGGGCGAATCCGCGGCGCCGAGTCAGGGCGCACCCAGTACCTGCGCCAAGCGCACATACTCCGCCACCGCCACCTCTTCCGCCCGCCGCTGGGTATCGAATTCCCCCGCAAAGCCTCGCTCCTCCAGCCAGCGCCCCAGCGTGTGCCGCAGCAGCTTGCGCCGTTGGCTGAACGCGACCTGGACCACCTGCGACAGGCGATCCGCATCCACCGCCGCCGGCTGCGCGTGCGGCACCATGCGCACCACCGCGCTGTCCACGCGGGGTGGCGGCTCGAAGGCCTCGGGCGGCACGAAGAGCACGTCTTCCATCGCGTAGCGCCATTGCAGCATCACCGACAGCCGACCATAGGCCGCGGTGGCGGGCGACGCCACCATGCGGTCGATCACTTCCTTTTGCAGCATGAAGTGCTGGTCTTCAATGATCGGCGCGAAGGGCAGCAGGTGAAACAGGATGGGCGAGGAGATGTTGTAGGGCAAGTTGCCCACCACCCGCAGCCGTGCCGGCGCGCAGGCGGCCTGCAGTGGCGCGAAGTCGACCTTGAGGATGTCGGACTCGATGACCGTGAGCTGCGGGTGCGCGCGCAAGCGGGCGGCCAGGTCGCGGTCCAGCTCGATCACCGACAGGTGGCCCAGGCGCTCGACCAGGGGTTGCGTGAGCGCCGCCAGGCCGGGGCCGATCTCGACCATCGCATCGCCCGGACGCGGGGCGATGGCGCGCACGATCGCGTCGATGATGCCGCTGTCGGCCAGAAAATGCTGGCCGAAGCGCTTGCGGGCGATGTGCTTCACGACTCGGGGGCACCGGCCGCTGTGGGCGTCACAGCGGCGGCTCGCGCAGGTCGACGAAGGCGCGGCCGCGCGTCTCCTGGGCCCACTGGTTGAAGGACTCTTCCGCCTTCTTCATGCGAATCTGGTTGCGGGCGATGTCCCGCTGTTCACGCACGGTCGGCACGCCACGGCGCCGCTCCAGAAGCTGCACCAGGTGAATGCCGAAGCGCGAGGCGAAGGGCTCGGCGATCTGGCCAGGCGTGAGACCGTTCATGACGTCCTCGAACTCGGGCACGAACATGCCCGGGCTGGCCCATCCCAGGTCACCGCCATTGGCGGCGGTGCCGTCCTGGGAGTTGTCACGCGCCAGGGCCGCGAAGTCGGCCTGGCCTGCCAGGATGCGGCGTCGGAAATCAGCCAGGCGCTGACGTGCGACCGCTTCGGTCAGCTGCGGGCCTGGCCGCAGCAGGATGTGCCGCGTGCGGCTTTGCACCACGGACAGACCCCCGGTCACCTGCTTGTCCAGGACCTTGACCACATGCAGGCCGGCACCCGAGCGCAGGACATCGGTGACCCCGCCCACGGGCAGGGAGGCGACAGCTTCCAGGAACAGCGCGGGATAACGGTCGCCGGCGCGCAGGCCGAAGGCCCCGCCATTGCCTGCGGCACCCGGCCCGTTGCCGGTGGCGTCGGAAGCCTGGCGTGCCAGAGCGGCGAAGTCTTCGCCCGCTCGCGCGCGATCACGCAAGCTTCGGGCGCGGGCCACCAGGGCCTCCAGCTGCGCGGCGGCCGCAGTCTCGGGCACAGCCACCAGGATCTGTGCGAGGTTCCACTCGACCTCTTCGGGCGAGGTCGATTGCTGCTCGCGCAGGAACTGGTCGATTTCCAATTCGGTCACGCGGATGCGGGCATCCATCTCGCGCTCGCGTACGCGTGACAGCAGCAGCTGGTTGTGCAGGTCTTCCCGGAACACCACCTGCGAGACGCCGTCCGCCGCCAGCCGTCGACGCATCTCGGCCACATCAATGCCGTTCTGGCGGGCCACGCTCTGCTCGGCCTCGTCGACGGCAGACTGGTCAATCTTCAGGCCGGTCTGGCGCGCCATCTGCAGCTGCGCCCGCTCGTTGATCAACCGCTCCAGGACCTGGCGCAGCAACTCGGCACGCGGGGGCGGCGTGACGCGGTCGATGGCCATCTGCTGCTGGACCCGGGCCGCGCGTGCGCGGACCTCGTTGTTGGTGATGGGTTCGGAGTTGACGACCGCGACGATGAAATCAGCCGGCCGGGTCGGGGCGGGCGACTGCGCGTGCACAGCAGCCGCGAGCAAGCCCGCCGTGGCCAGCAGGGCACGCCAGGGCGCACGCGTGCGCAGGCGAAGGGAAAGACGTGCAGTCATGAGGATCCGTCAGTCGTATTGGGTGAAACGGCTGGGGGCCGTGACCTGCTCGCGCAGGAACTGGTAACGCGGGATATTGTCCTTGAGCGGGGCCAGTGCATTGGTCCCCAGGCGGGTGAAGCCCACGAACTCGATCTGGAACAGAAGCCGCACGTTGGCGGTGCTGGTGCCGGTCTTCAGGCGCTCGAGTACGGCGCGACCGATCCAGCAGCAACCGTCGTACTCCAGCCCGACGATGGCGTCGACCACCCGGCGCTCCTTCAGGCTGGTGTTGATGCGGCCCACGCTGTACCAGCGCCCGCCGCCCTGGCCACGGCCGGGCCCCAGGTCCTGGCCGCGGTCGCCCCACAGGTCGTTGATCGGCCACTGCCAGCCGATGTCCAGTTGCTCGCTCTGCTCACGCTGCAGGCGATAAGCGGCCGTGACCACCCGGTAGGGCGAAGGGCTGTAGCGCCCGCCGACCGTGGATCGCACCGAGCGACCGATCTTGGGGTTGTATTGGACGGTGGCGTCAGTGGCCCACTGGCGCGTCCAGTTGATGGCGCCGCCCACGAGGATGTCCGACAGGCGCTCGCTCACCGGGGTGCCGCCAGGCAGCGTGACGAGCTGGTCGGTGAAGCGCAGACGCTGGGCCATGCCCACGCGGGCGAGTTCGGCGCCGGTGTCGGCGTGCTGCAGGCGACTGGTCAGACCCAGCGTCAGCAGGTTGTTGTCGGCGATGCGGTCGTGGCCGCCGTAGGTGCTGTCGCTGAAGATGCTGGCGAAGTTGAAGTCATTGCCGCCAGAGTCGTAATTGGGCAGGTGGTTCTGCGCGCGGTACGGTGTGTACACGTAGAAGGCACGCGGCTCCAGGGTCTGCATCAGGTCGCGGCCGAAGGCCTGGAGCTCGCGCTCGAACACGAGGCCGCTGTCCAGGCTGAAAGAAGGCACGGTCACCTGCGCCGAACGCTGGCCCGTGGTGGACAGCGGCGCGCTGAATTGATAGCTCTTGGTGTGCAGCCGCAGGCGCGGCACCAAAAAGATGCCCGGCGTCTGCCAGGGCAAGGACAGCTGGGACAGGAGGTACAGGCGCTGCGCGTCGGGCCAGTCCAGGGCCTGACCCGGCAGCAGATTGCCGGCCCGGAAATGGGTGAAGTCCGTCTCGACGCTGGCGCGCAGCCCACCGGGCAGGCGGTTCTCGGTGTAGCGGGCCACGACCTGGGGCAGCCGGTCATAGGGCGGCGTGATGGGCGCGGACACATCCTGCAGGGTCTGCCACTTCAGGGTGCGCACCCGCAAGGACAACGGCCCCTGTCCCCAGGAGAGCGCCGCGTCGTTGGCCAGCAGGCGTTGGGTGAGGGCGGCGTTGTTGCGGTTGGTGAAGTCGCGCCAGAAATCGTCGTCGCTGACCCGGTTCAGGTCCAGGGCCAGGCCGATGTTTCCGGGCAGCGGGTCCTGTTGCATGCGGCCGTTATGCCGCAGGTTGAAGGACCAGCGGTCGCGGCTGCGCAGGTTGTCGCCCGGCATGTAGCTGCTGCGCAAGGTGCCGCGGTAGGTCGGCTCGAGGTAGCGAAACTCCGTGCCCAGGTCCACGCCGCGCTTGCTCATGACCGTGGGTGACACGGTCATGTCGCGGTTGGGGGCGATGTTCCAGTAGTAGGGCGTGGTGACCATCACGCCGCTGACGTTGTCCACCGCCAGGCTGGGCGGCAGCAGACCCGACTTGCGCTTGTCCGACAGCGGAAAGCTCAAGCCCGGCACCGGCAGCACAGGCACGCCGTAAAAACGCAGCACCGCGTTGGTGGCGTAGCCGACCTCCTCCTCGTTGTCGATGCGCAGGGTGTCGGCGGTCAGCAGCCATTCCGGCAACCAGCTGGGGCCCGGCTGGCGCTGGCAGGTGGTGTAGGCCGCGTCACGTATGACCGCACGGCGGTCATCCAGGAAGTCGATGCGCGAGGCCTGGCCGTGCGCCTCGTTGCGCAGGAACTGAAAGCGTGGCTCGTTGAAAAAACCCTGGAAGGCATCGACCTTGAGCTCGAGCAGCGACCCGGCGTAGCGGTCGCCCGCGCGGTTGATGCGCACATCGCCGCTGGCGCGGGCGAAGTCGTCGGGCTGGCGGTAGTCGATGCGGTCCGCGCGGATAACGGTGTCCCCCCGGCGCAGGACGGCATTGCCTTCGATGCGGGTGTCCAGCTCGGTGCGGCCGGTGATGCTGTCGCCCTGCACGTGGGTGGGCATTTGGCGACGCAGCGGGTCGGGCAAGGCCTCACGCAGCAAGGGCGTGGCCGTCAGGCGCGGCGCGGGCAAGGGGGCGGCTGCTTCCTGGGCATGCAGCCCGCCGGCCTGCCACGCGCCGGCCAGGCACAGGGCCAGCGGCGTGAGGGCAAAGCGGGAACGCCGGGCCAGTGGGAGCAACAGAGGCATCAGGTAACGACAACGCGGCGCCACAAGGCGGGCACGCGTGGGTGGATTTGTAGAATCGATTATCCATGAGCGATCCCGCGTCCCACCCCGCCCCCCCCACGCCCGACGCCCCCGCCGTCACCTGGGCCGATCCCCAGCGGGAAGCCGCCTTCGCGCGCTGGCTGGAACCGGTCGCCCGCGCGCACGGGCTGGCCGTGCAGACGCTGCGGCCGGCGTCCGCGGACGCGAGCTTTCGTCGCTACCTGCGCATCGACGCGGTCGGCGGGGGCAGCCGCATCGTCATGGACGCCCCCCCCGACAAGGAAGATTGCCGACCCTTCGTGAAGGTCGCCGGCCTCATGGCGCAGGCCGGTCTGTACGTCCCGGGCATCCTGGCCTGGGACGAGCCCCAGGGCTTCATGCTGCTGGACGATGTGGGCCGCCAGACCCTGATGGACGTGATCGACCGCGACAACGCCAACGCCAACCAGGCGCTGTACCTGCAGGCGGTCGATGCGCTGGTGGCCTGGCAGCTGGCTTCGCGCCCCGCCGTGCTGCCGGTGTACGACCAGGCCCTGCTGGCGCGCGAGCTGCAACTCTTTCCCGACTGGTACCTGGCCCGGCACCGCGGCGTCGCTGTCGAGGGCGCGCTGCGCGAGACGCTGGACGCCCAGTTCCGCCTGATCATTGAACGCAACCTGGCCTCGCCCTCGGTGTACGTGCACCGCGACTTCATGCCGCGCAACCTGATGATGCCCGCCCAGGGCGAGCGCCTGGCGGTGCTCGATTTCCAGGACGCGGTGTACGGCCCCATCACCTACGACATCGCCAGCCTGATGCGCGACGCCTTCCTGTCCTGGGACGAAGAGTTCGTGCTGGACATCACCGTGCGCTATTGGCAGAAGGCCCTGAAGGCCGGCCTGCCGGTGGACCCGGACTTCGGCGAGTTCTGGCGCGGCGTCGAGTGGATGGGCCTGCAGCGGCACCTGAAGGTGGCGGGCATCTTCGCCCGCCTGACGCTGCGTGACGGCAAGCCCAAGTACCTGGCCGACGCGCCGCGCTTCATCGGCTACATCCGCGCCACCGCCACGCGCTACCGCGAACTCACGCCCCTGCTGCGCCTGGTCGACCAGGTCGAGGGCACGACGGCGGCTACGGGCTACGCCTTCGGGCGGGTCTAGGATGCCGCGCCTGCATTGCCCCGTGCCACTGTCCGAGGGGCTGGACCTCGCCTTGCCGGCCGGCCCCGCCCGCCATGTGCAGGTGCTGCGGTTGCAGCCGGGCGCGGCGGTCACCCTGTTCAACGGCGAGGGCGGCGAGTGGTCCGCGACCGTCACCCGCATGGGGCGCAGCGACGTGCAGGTGCAGGTGGGCGCGCATCACCCGCTCGAACGCGAGGCGGCGCGCGCGGTGCATCTGGCCCTGGGCATGCCCGCCAACGAACGCATGGACTGGCTGGTGGAAAAAGCGACCGAACTGGGCGCGGCCAGCCTGCAACCGCTGGTCACTGAACGCACGGTGCTGCGCCTGTCCGGCGAGCGGGCCGACAAGAAGCAGGCGCACTGGCAGGCCATCGCCGTGTCGGCCTGCGAGCAATCGGGCCGCAACCGCGTGCCTGGCGTCGGCCGGCCCCAAGACTTTGCCGGCTGGTGCGGCGCGCCGGACGCGGCGGTGCTGCCTCAGGGCAGCCCGGTCCTGCGCCTGGTGTTGTCCTTGCAGCCGCAGGCGCGCGCGCTGCCTGAGGTACTGGCCGGCCACGGCGCCGGTCCGGTGCTACTGCTCTCAGGACCCGAGGGTGGCCTGAGCGAGGCCGAACTCGCGCAGGCCCAGGCACGCGGCTTCGTGCCCGTGACCTTGGGCCCGCGCGTACTGCGGGCCGAGACCGCGCCACTGGCTGCACTGGCTTTACTCAGCCTTGGGGCATGATGGCGGGATGAACCCGCGCCTCATGCTGCTGGCTGTCTGCCAGGGCCTGTTCCTCACCAACAACGTCGTCTTCATCGCCATCAACGGGCTGGTCGGTCTGGCCCTGGCGCCGCGCAGCTGGATGGCGACGCTGCCTGTCATGGGCTATGTGGTGGGCGGCGCACTGGCCACCGGACTGGTGGCGCGCACCCAACAGCGCCTGGGGCGCCAGCGGTCCTTCCAGATCGGGCTGGCGGTGGCCCTGGCCTCGGCCCTTCTGTGCGCCTATGCGGCGGTATCACGCAACTTTTGGTTGCTGTGCGCGGCCACTGTCATCGCGGGCTACTACAACGCCAACGCAGGCCTCTACCGCTTCGCCGCCGCGGAACTCACCGGCAAGGAGGGGCGCGAGAAGGCGGTGTCCTGGGTGATGGCCGGCGGCCTGATCGGCGCGATCGTCGGCCCCAACCTGGCGGCCCACACACGCAACCTGACCGAGGTGCCTTTCGCGGGGGCCTACCTGGCCCTGGCGGTTGTCGCTGCGCTGGGCATGGGGCTCATGGCCTTTCTGAAATTTCCGCCGGTGCCAGCGCCTGCGGCCGGCGAGAGCGGGCGGCCGCTGTCGCAGATCGTGCGCCAACCGGTGTTCATCGTGGCGGCGGTGGCGGGTGCCCTGAGCTACGGCGTGATGAACCTGCTGATGGCGGCCACACCCCTGGCCATGGATCAATGCGGCCTGCCGTTCTCCGATGCCGCCTTCGTGCTGGAGTGGCACGTGATCGGGATGTTCGCGCCGGGCTTTTTCACCGGCAGCCTGATCAAGCGCTGGGGTGCGCTCAAGGTCATGGGCGTGGGGGTGTTGCTCAATGTCGCCTGTATCGCGATCGCGCTGTCGGGTGTGCACCTGCACCAGTTCGTCGCAGCGCTGTTCCTGCTGGGTGTAGGCTGGAACTTCCTTTTCACTGGCAGCACCACGCTGTCGCTGTCGGCCTACTCGCCGCAGGAGCGTGACCGCGCGCAGGGCGCGCTCAACTTCCTGGTCTTCGCGACGATGGCCTTCAGCTCGCTGTTCTCCGGTGTGCTGGTGACCACGCGCGGCTGGAGCCAGTTGAACTGGGGCTCGCTGGTGCCGGTGGCGGTGTGCGCCGTGGCCTTGTTGTGGCTGGCGGCCCACCAGCGCGCACAGGCTGCGCAGGTTCAGGCCCGCTAACGCAGCCCGTTGACGCAGGCCCTCAGGGCATGCGCGCCATCACCTCGGCCACCGCAGCGGTGAGCCGCTTGGCATAGGGCACGTGCAGGAATTCGTTCGGGCCGTGCGCATTGCTGCGGGGACCGAGCACGCCGCACACCATCATCTGCGCGGTCGGAAACCCTGTACTGAGCATGTTCATCAGCGGAATCGTGCCGCCCTGGCCGATGTAGCCGCAGGGGGCATCGAAGTGCGCCTGCGACGCGTGCTGCAGGGCCTGCTCGAACCAGGGCGTGGACGTGGGCGCGTTCCAGCCGGTGGCGGCGCCGCCGGGCTCGAAGGTCACGCGGGCCTGGTAGGGCGCGTTGTCCTCCAGCAAGGCCTTGAGCTCCTGCACCGCCTGCGCGGCATCCACCAGGGGCGGCAGTCGAAGCGACAGCTTGAAGGCGGTGTAGGGCCGCAGCACGTTGCCCGCGTCCTGCAGTGACGGAAAGCCCTCGGCCCCCGTGACCGACAGCGTGGGCGTCCAGGTGCGGTTGATCAGGGCCTGCATCGGCTCCGTGGTGGTGGGCAGGGCAAACGCCGTGGAGCCGCCGCAGTCGTAATGCGCCCAGGGAAAGCGCTTGTACACCTCATCGCCCAGGATGGCGGCGGTGGCGCGGGCCTGCTCGGCGCGGTCGGCCGGCACCTCGCAGTGAAAGCTCGCGGGCAGCAGGCGGCCGGTGTGGCTGTCCTCCAGGCGATCGAGCACCTGCCGCATGATCCGGAAACTCGAGGGCACCAGACCCGAGGCGTCGCCCGAGTGCACGCCCTCGGTGAGGATCTGTACCTTCAGCGTGCCACTGGCCAATCCACGCAGGGAGGTGGTAAGCCACAACTGGTCGTAGTTGCCAGCGCCCGAGTCCAGGCAGATCACGAGGCCCACATCGCCCAGACGCGGGCGCAGGGCGTCCACATAGGGCAGCAGGTCGTAGGAGCCCGATTCCTCGCAGGTCTCGATCAGGCCGACGATGCGCGGGTGCGGCACCTTCTGCGCCTTCAGGGCCTGCACGGCGGCGATGCTGGCATACGCCGCATAGCCGTCGTCGGCGGCGCCACGACCATAGAGCTTGCCGTCCTCGTACTTGGGCGTCCAGGGGCCCAGGTCGCTGCGCCAGCCGGTGAACTCGGGCTGCTTGTCCAGGTGGCCATACATCAGCACGGTCTGACCCGAGCCGGCGCTGGCCGCGCGGGTGGCCGCGACCTCGAAGAACAGCACCGGCGTGCGACCGGGCAAGCGCACGATCTCCAGCGTCAGGCCCTCGACCTTCTGCGCTTCGATCCATTGCGCCGTGTTGCGCAGCACGGTGTCGATGTAGCCGTGAGCGGCCCAGTCGGGATCGAACCCCGGCGACTTGGCCGGGATGGCGATGTAGTCGGTCAGCTGGCGGACGATGTCGGCGTCCCATTGCCGGCTGACCTGGTCCAGGGCCTGAGCGGCATTCAGGGTCGCGGCGGGGAGTTCACGGTGCAGGGGGGCGTTCATGGGCGATGCGGTTTCCGGGTTCAGCAAACCCGAACACTTTACGCCTTCAGGAATGCCCCCATCCACCGGGGAAGCCCGCCCTGTAGGAGGCGCCGCACGCCGCCCGGGCCCGACGGCGTTCAGGGGTTCGCCACCGCGAACGCTTGAATCAGCAGGCGATGACCAAACTGCAGCTGCCCTGGTGGGAATTCGTGGTCCGCGCCGCCGCGGTCTATGCAGCGCTGCTCGTGATGGTGCGAACCAGCGGCAAGCGCACCATCGGCCAGTTCACGCCCTTCAACCTGCTGGTGGTGATGCTGTTGTCGGAGTCCGTGAGCAACTCGCTCGTGGGTCACGACGAGTCGCTGGTCGGCGGCCTGATCGCGGCGGGCACACTGATCGGGCTGGACGTGATGCTGGCCGCCATCACTGCACGCAGCCCCCGCGCCGACGCGATCATCGAGGGCCAGCCCGTCCTGATCGGGCGCGATGGCGTGCTGTTCGATGCGGTGTTGCGTCGCGAGCGCGTCGCGGTCTCGGACGTGGAGCGGGCGCTGCGTGCCGCGCAGTGCGAGTTGCAGGACATGGCGATGGCGGTGCTGGAGGCCGACGGCGAGATCAGCATCCTGCAGCGCCGCTGAAAGCGACACGCAGGGCGCGGGCCGTCAGTCGTCGACGAGGAAGGTGCGGTCGGCCCGCAGCTGGCGCGCCAGGCTGGCGAGCATCTGCAGGGCGTTGAAGCAGACCTCGTCGTCTGCGAACAGCATCATGTGCATGGCGCTGGTGGCGACCAGACGGCCGGATTCGGGATGCAGGCCGAAGGTCACGCCCGGGTGGGTGCGGCACAGGTTCATCTGCAAGGCGGTGCGAAAGTTGGCCTCATGCGTGTGGACTTGAGGCTGGCCGATGTCGCAGAAGAACTCCAGCATCGAGGCGTCGGGGTTCAGGCGCATCACGATGACCGCGTCGTCCAGGACGAAGCCGCCGGTCTGCAGGGCCTGCTGCGCCTGCTCGCCCTCGCCCAGCACCCGGCGCACCACCCGGGGCATGAGGCGGTTGAAACGCTCGGCGGCTTGCGCGGCGACCTCCTGCGCGCTGGCCCGGGCGTCCGTGAGGGAGAGCTCGGGCAGGCCTGCGGCGTGCTCGGCGGGACCGGGCTGCGGGTTCAGCAGCATGCGCCGTGCATCACGTAAAGGAAGGCAGCAGACGCTGGGTCGCCGCGAGGCCAGCGTGCGACACCGGGCGGACGGCCTCTACCTGGGACGCCAATGCGGCGATGCCGGCGAAGCCCCCCGCCACAGGCGCTGGCCAGGCCGCCATCGAGAGGTCGGCCGCCGCCAGGGTGCGACCGGTGGCCTGCGGCCCGGGCGCCACCGGCAAGCGGCTGGCCACGGGCGCCAAGGCCGCCGCGTGGACCTGGCCCGACGGATTCATGCAGAGAGATGGCGCTGTCACGAGGGCGGGGGCTGGTGCGCCCGCCATCAGGGACTGAAAAGCGGTGCCCTCCGGGACGGGCGCGGCGGAGGGAGCTGGCCGGGTCGGCAGGTGCAAGGGCACCGACGTGTGCGACACCAGGGGAGGAAGGGGGGCGATGGGAAGGCTGCCGCTCATGGCCAGACTCGGGCGTGAAGGTGCCAGGGACAGTAAGGGAGATCCCACGGCACGTTCAAGCTTTGTGTCGAGCGGGCAGTCTGGTATCGGCACGCCGCCGGAGCGAAGCCCGGGCGGATGCGGAGGACCTAGGCCATGCCCGCCAGCCGCAGCAGAAGGCCGGCGACGCCGCACGCGCCGATCACGGTCATGACCCCCCATTGCCAGCGCAAAAGCGCCCACAACGCCAGCACCGCCAGCGACAGGGCCACGACATCGGGCCCGGCAGGGCCCCAGGCCACATGGCCGATGAAGAACAGCCCCAGACTGGCGATCACGCCGACCACGGCCGCCGTGATGGCGGTCAGCGGCGCGGTGAACTTGAGCTGGCCATGGGTGGACTCCACCAAGGGTCCGCCGGCCAGAATGAAGATGAAGGACGGCAAGAAGGTGAACCAGGTCACCACGCAGGCCGCCAGCGCGCCGCCCAGGAACACCGCGTCCGGGCCCAGCACCTGCCGCAGCCACCCCCCCACGAAGCCAACGAAAGCCACGACCATGATCAGGGGACCCGGCGTGGTTTCGCCCAGCGCGAGGCCATCGATCATTTGCGGGCCCGACAGCCACTGGTGATGCTCCACCGCCCCCTGGTACACATAGGGCAGCACCGCGTACGCGCCACCGAAGGTCAGCAGGGCAGCCTTGCTGAAAAACCACGCCATCTGCGTGAGCGTGCCCTGCCAGCCCTGGATGGCCACCAGCAGGGCCATCGGTGCCCCCCACAGCGCCAGGCCCGCGGCCAGTACGCGCACCAGACGGGCCCGGCGAAAGCGCGCGTGCTCAGGGGGCGGGGTGTCGTCGTCGATCAGGGCCGGGCCGGCATTCACCGCGCCGGCCGCGTGGGCGCCGCCACCGATCACGAACTGCGTGGGCTGCCAGCGGGCGCCCAGCGCTCCGGCCAGTGCGGCTGCACCGATCACCCAGGGAAAGGGAATCTCCAGCACCGCGATCGCGACGAAGCTGGCCAGCGCGATGGCCCACAGCGCGGGCACCTGGCGCGGATGCCGCAAGGTGCGCGTGCCGATGCGCCACACCGCCTGCAGCACGATGGCCGCCACCGCCGGCTTGATGCCGTAGAAGAAGCCGGCGACCACGGGCAAATGGCCCCAGGCCATGTAGATGCCACTCAGGGCGATCAAGAGCACCAGCGAGGGCAGCACGAACAGCAACCCGGCGAGCACGCCGCCCCAGGTGCGGTGCATCAGCCAGCCCAGATAGGTGGCCAGCTGCTGGGCCTCGGGTCCGGGTAGCAACATGCAGTAATTGAGGGCGTGCAGGAAGCGCCGCTCGGAGATCCAGCGCCGGCGTTCCACCAGCTCGCGGTGCATGATGGCAATCTGCCCGGCCGGTCCGCCAAAGCTGATGAATCCGAGCTTGAGCCAAAAGCGCAGCGCCTGGCCGAAAGGCACCGGGCTCACAGCGTCAAGCACCGCGCGCCTCAGCCCCGCTCGAAACGGAAGACCGCGGTGGACGCGCGCGCATTGGGCAGCCAGCGCACCTCGCGCCCGTCCTGCAAGCCAAAGGCATCGAGGATGGACAACCGGTTTTTCGTGGCCAGCACCTCGAAATCCTTGAAGGTACCCACGCGGATATTGGGCGTGTCATACCACTGGTAAGGCAGGCGACGCGTGACCGGCATGCGCCCGCGCAGCACCGCGAGGCGGTTGGGCCAGTGCGCGAAATTGGGAAAGGCCACGATGCCCACGCGGCCCACACGCGCCGTCTCGGCCAGCATGGTTTCGGTGTTGCGCAGGTGCTGCAGGGTGTCGATCTGGAGCACGACATCGAAGCTGTTGTCGTCGAACAGGGCCAGGCCTTCGTCCAGGTTCAACTGGATCACGTCCACGCCGCGCTCCACGCAAGCCAGCACATTGGCGTCGGCGATCTCGACACCGTAGCCGGTGCATCCGCGCTCGCGTTTGAGCAGGTCCAAGAGGGCACCATCGCCGCAGCCCAGGTCGAGGACGCGCGCCCCTGCGGGCACCATCCGGGCGATCGATTGCATGAGAGCGCGGTCACTCATGACGCGCTGCCTCCAATGTCGTGGCGATGCGCTCGAACCAGGCGCGCACCACCGACAGGTAGCGCGGGTCGTCCAGCAGGAAGGCGTCGTGACCATGCGGCGCGTCGATCTCGGCGTAGCTCACGTGGCGGCCGTTATCGAGCAGGGCCTTGACCATCTCGCGGCTGCGGGCCGACGAAAAGCGCCAGTCCGTGGTGAAGCTCACGAGCAGGAACTTCGCGGTGGCGGTCGCAAGGGCCCGGGCCAGTTCGCCGCCGTGCGCGCGGGCCGGGTCAAAGTAATCGAGGGCGCGGGTGATCAGCAAGTAGGTGTTGGCGTCGAAGTATTCGCTGAACTTGTCGCCCTGGTGCCGAAGGTAGCTCTCGATCTGGAACTCGATGTCCTGGGTCGTGTAGCGGTAACCGTCGGCGACCTCACCCACGGCGCGACGCAGCTCGCGCCCGAACTTGGCGTTCATGACGTCGTCGGAGAGGTAGGTGATGTGTCCGATCATGCGCGCGATGCGCAAGCCCCGCTTGGGCACCACACCCTGCGCGTAGAAATGACCGCCGTGGAAGTCGGGGTCGGTGACGATGGCGCGACGTGCCACCTCGTTGAAGGCGATGTTCTCGGCGTTGAGGTTAGGGGCGCTGGCGATCACCGCCGCATGGCGCACGCGCTCGGGGTAGCGCAAGGTCCACGACAGGGCCTGCATGCCACCCAGGCTGCCGCCCATGACGGCCGCCAGCGTGCGGATGCCCAGCACGTCGAGCAGGCGGGCCTGCGCGTCGACCCAGTCCTCGACGGTGACCACCGGAAAGTCAGCGCCGTACACGCGGCCGGTGTCCGGGTTCACATGCATCGGGCCGGTGGAGCCGAAGCAGGACCCCAGGTTATTCACGCCAATCACGAAGAAGCGGTTCGTGTCCACCGGCTTGCCCGGGCCGATCATGGTGTCCCACCAGCCCTCGGACTTGTCCTGACCGGCATAGACGCCCGCCACGTGATGCGAGGCATTGAGCGCATGACACACCAGGACTGCATTGCTGCGGTCGGCGTTGAGGGTGCCGTAGGTCTCGTAGGCCAGGTCGTAGGCGCGCACCGAGGCGCCGCACTGCAAGGGCAGCGGCGCCTCGAAATGCATGCTTTGCGCGTGGGCGACCAGAGTCATGGGCAAGAAAAAACCGGCATCGCTGAACACGAGGCCGGTTGCCCGGGCTTCGTCTTTAGCGGAATTTTTAAAAGCGCCCGCAATCGGAAGCAAATCGGCGCTGGAGGCGGCAGTATAGCGCCCGCCCTGTGGAGCTCACTCCCACCCGAACAAGACCGCCAGCCCCAGGCCCAGGAAGATCAGCGCCGAGACGACATGTACCGCGCGCACCGGGACGCGCCGCATCACCCGCTCGCCAAACCACACCACCGGCGCGTTGGCCAGCATCATGCCCAGGGTGGTGCCGGCCACCACCGCGAACCACGCCTGGTATTGCGCGGCCAGCATGACGGTGGCCACCTGGGTCTTGTCACCCATCTCCGCCAGGAAAAAGGCGATCACGGTGGTGATCAAGACACCGTGGCGGGGGGCTTCGGGAGTTTCCTCCTCATCGAGCTTGTCCGGCACCAGCATCCAGGCGGCCATCGCGATGAATGAACCCGCCAGGATCCACCGCAGCCACTGCGGCCCCAGCCAGGCGGTGACCGAAGCGCCCACCGCGCCGGCCAGCGCATGGTTGGCAACCGTAGCGATCAGGATGCCCCAGAGGATAGGCCAGGGCCGCTTGAAGCGAGCGGCCAGGACCAGGGACAGGAGCTGGGTCTTGTCGCCCATTTCGGCCAGGGCGACGATGCCGGTGGAAAGGAAGAAGGGTTCCATCTGGACTGCGATGGTAGCGGTGGCGCTGACAGCCTCCCAGGCGGGCGGCGGTCAGGCACCCTCGTCGGCCAGCGCGAGCACCCGGCTTTCGCGTATGCGCTGAACCTGGACCGTGAGCAAGTCCAGGATCTGCAGGCAGGTGTCCACGTCGCGTATCAGCAAGCTGTGCGCCGCCAAGGTGGCGACGATGCGTCCGGACTGCGGGTGCACTCCCAGCGTCAGCCCTGGGTAGGTACGGCACAGGTTGAGTTCAAGTGCCGCTCGGTAGGTCGCGTGTTCGTCATGCGGCTTGGGCTGGCCGACGTCGCAGAAGATCTCGATGTAGTCGTTGTCCGGATTGCGGCGCAGAACGACGGTACAACCGTCGACCGAGAAAGCCCCGTCGTCGCGCGCTGCAACCTCGCCAGGGACAGCACGGTCCTGCAGGCGCGCCGCCAACTCCCGCATCAAGCCTTCGAAGCGCTGCGGGGATTCCTCCAGGTAGCTTCGCAGCAGCTCGGGCACCGGCATCTCGAGGGCGGTGAGGGCTTCGTCCAGGAAGCTGTCGGAAAGGGTATCGTGCGCGGTCATTGGGCGTCCTCGCTCTTGCCGCCCTTGGCGGGTGGCATCTCAATCTCCACAGTGTCGACGGGTCCGGCCTGCTGCGAGCTCGCTGCCGACCGTCCTCGTTCTGCCAGCCGCTCGTGTCGCTCGCCTGCCACCCGCTTGGTATCCCTGTCGATGGAGTCGATTTCCGGGCTGGTCATGTCCGCAGCCGCCATGAGCACGCCCCAGCCGAGGACCAGGAAGGAGTCGCTGAAAAAATCCATGGCGCGCGGATGGGCCGTGGTACTCGCAGGTTCGCCAGGGTGGGGGCCGCCAGACACCTCTGGATCGGAAGCCATCGTGCGCAGTAGGCCCGTCATGGCCACCACGGCCATCAGCCCGAAGACCAGCAACGTGTCCCTGGCCAGGCGGCCCGGGGGGGGCGCCACGGTATCGACCACGCCCGGCGCGGAGGGTCCGTCGCTCACCTCCGCGGCGCAAGGCAGGAGCGTCCGCGGGACGCTTTGCAGCAGCTGGCAGGCACTGCGGGCCGCGCCACGCAGCGCCGAGGAAGTGCCGCCCGAGAGGTCCTGGATCGCGCCGAGCAGCACGTGCTCGCCACTGATCTGGGTGCCGTCGGTGCCTGGGCGGGCGCGTCCATCCAGCCACGCATGCTCGACCGCGATAGGTGGATCGCTCAAGCGCTCGACCGCCAGCGGTGCGAAATAGCGATGCAGGGCAACGCCGACGGTGGCGGCGTAATTCAAGAACCTGCGCGCGTCCAGGATGGCAACGGCACGCTCGCGCGCCTCGCCTGCCGTGAAGGCGCGCGAGGGGTGCGCCCACAGGGCCGTGACCGAGTACAGCGAGGCCAGGAAGGGCCAGTAGGCCGCGGAACTGACGGCGAAGCCGGTACGGGTGCGGATCGCGGGCACCGCCTTGCTGTCCTGATCGAATCCGCCGACGGTGCGGCGCCATGTCGGCCCGGTGTCGGCCAGACGCAGCAAGCGCGTCATCAGGCGGGTGCCAAAGGCAGTCACTGCGGCGGATGCGGCGATCGAGGTGCCCGGCTTGAAGCCCTGCTTGACCATCAGGAGCGAGACGGTCGTGCCCACGAACCATGAGCCCGTGTACCCGATGAGGCCGGCCACGACCTGGGCGGCAAGGTCGCGGCGGGCGGCCCAGCGCAGCGCGGCTTGCAGCGTCTCGGGGGTCACGTCGTGCTCGATGAGGACCATCAGCGTGGCGATGGTGCGGGCCAGCTGGTGCTTCTGGATGCTTTCGGGCGTGTGCTCACGGTAGAGGGCGTAAAGCTTGTCGAGGCGGTCTGCGCCTTGCTGGCCGGCCCGTGCCTGGGCCGCTTCGAAGAGGGCCTGCAGGGCGGGCCTGTCTGCTTCGGTTGCTGGGTGCTCAGCAACCCAGGCGCGTAGGCTGGCTCCGGGCCTCCCTTCGTACGACGTGGGGCGGGCTGGATCGGCGGCGAACAACGTCCTCCTGGGAAGAACGTCAGGTTGACCGGTCTTCGTCGGCAGAAGCTTGTCGGTCGAGTGCGGCGTAGCTCCAGGCGACGCGATGGAGGAGGCCGGTAGGCTGCTCGGACTGACGAAGCTATGAGAAGGCGTGTCCGCCGCCAATAGGGCACCAGTCCGCGACTTTTGGTCTGTGTGCGCTCCCGTTTGCAACCACCGAACCGCTTCGCCTGCATCGTCTTTCCGCTTACTACTGGGCGGCGAGAGCCAATCCGTCTCCTTCAAACTCGTCGAAGACCGCTCGGCCTCCTCCGCGCTTCTTGGAGCGGCAAGGTCCGTTGGATTCGAAGGCGTGGAGGCAACAAATGGAGGGGTTGAACCCGTTGAACCCGCCATAACGACTCCTTTCGTTTGATAAATGCACCATTAATTACTCATCTAGGGGCGCAGTAGACGTGGAAGGAGCCGCTCAAGTCAACCAGAAAACGACATCCAAGCTGTGCATGACAGGATCAAACTGCGGCAATCTGCTTGAAAGCAGCCTGTTTGCTCCATAATCCGCAAGCGTGTATTCAGCTTGACTACACGTTCTTGCGGTGATTGGTCAGTTTCGCGTCTTGAATGCAGCTCTCGAGTGTGTGATTGCGTGCCCGGCTCCATCGCGTTTTTGCGTTTTTCCATAGGAGCCTTTGATGGGCAACAAACTTTACGTGGGCAATCTGCCCTACTCTTTCCGTGATGGCGACCTCGAGCAGGCCTTCAGCCAATACGGCCAAATCACCAGCGCCAAAGTCATGATGGAACGCGACACCGGTCGCTCCAAGGGCTTCGGTTTCGTCGAAATGGGCAGCGATGCCGAGGCGCAAGCCGCCATCCAAGGCCTGAACGGCCAGCAAGTCGGCGGCCGTGGCCTGGTGGTCAACGAAGCCCGTCCGATGGAGCCGCGCAGTGGCGGCTTCGGCGGTGGCGGTGGCCGCGGCGGTGATCGCGGCGGTTACGGCGGCGGTGGCGACCGCGGCGGTTACGGCGGCGGCGGTGGCCGTGGCGGCTACTGAGCCTCGCTCAGACTTGTCAGGAAAAGGGCCCTTGTGGCCCTTTTTTCATGCCCGCAGCCCCGGAAAGACCCTTGCACAAGGGCCGTCTCTGTGTTTCATAATGGCTTCGCGTGGATAAGTAGTTCCACGCATGGATTGCGGTGAACAGGTCACTTTCGCGTTGCAGATCGTCACAAAGCGCTTTCGGGACTCCATCGCTGAGCTCAATGTTTCTATAGGAGTCCCGTTTTCATGGGCAACAAACTCTACGTGGGCAACCTGCCCTACTCGGTACGCGACAGCGACCTGGAGCAGGCTTTCAGCCAGTTCGGCGCCGTGACCAGCGCCAAGGTCATGATGGAGCGCGACACCGGCCGCTCCAAGGGCTTCGGCTTCGTCGAGATGGGCAGTGATGCCGAAGCGCAGGCCGCGATCAACGGCATGAACGGCCAGCCCCTGGGTGGCCGCAGCGTGGTGGTCAATGAGGCCCGCCCGATGGAGGCACGCCCCCCCCGCGCCGGCGGTTACGGAGGGGGCGGTGGCGGCTACGGTGGTGGTGGTGGTGGCGGCTACGGTGGCGGTGGCGGCTACGGTGGTGGTGGTGGCGGCTATGGCGGTGGC
>JACCDK011156630.1_pt1 | contig 21201 bp, 19 predicted proteins | sample 7445871 | NCBI WGS metagenome assembly JACCDK01 (sample SAMN15323436, study PRJNA562643) | freshwater metagenome | isolation source: river surface water | place: USA:Blue River Watershed | collected 2017-08-15
ATTAGCCGATGCAATCAATGCAGCTTTTGGTTCATTCGAAGAGTTTAAAACAAAATTTACTCAAGCAGGAGCAACCCGCTTTGGTTCTGGTTGGGCTTGGTTAATTGTTGGAGCCGATAAAAAATTAGCTATTTGCTCTACTCCAAACCAAGACAATCCGTTAATGGATATTGCAGAAGTAAAAGGAACGCCTATTTTAGGAATGGATGTTTGGGAACATGCGTATTACTTAAAATACCAAAATCGCAGACCCGATTACATGGGAGCATTCTTCAATGTAGTAAATTGGGATGCAGTAGCAGAACGCTACGCTAAATTGTAAATTGTAAATGGTGAATTGTTAATGGTGGGTGAGAAAATAATTCACCATTCACCATTCACCATTCATTATTTATTCAACCGTAACCGATTTCGCTAAATTCCTCGGTTGGTCTACATTGCAACCTCTCATAATGGCAATATGGTATGATAAAAGTTGTAGAGGAATTGTTGCCAATAAAGGCATCAAACATTCTTCTGTCTCAGGAATTTCAATTACATAATCAGCCATTTTACGCACTTCTTCATCTCCCTCGGTAACAATGGCAATAATTACTCCTTTACGAGCTTTTACTTCTTGAATATTGCTGATTATTTTTTCGAGAATGGTCCCTTTTGTTGCAATAACAACTACTGGCATGTTTTCGTCGATTAGGGCAATCGGACCATGTTTCATTTCGGCAGCAGGGTAGCCTTCAGCGTGTATGTATGATATTTCTTTTAATTTTAATGCACCTTCTAGTGCAACTGGGAAATTATATCCTCTACCTAGGTACAAGAAATTATGAGCATCTTTAAATCGTTTTGCAATCGACTCAATTTCGACGTTACTTTCTAATGCTTTTTCTACTTTGGCAGGTATAGCCTCTAATGCACTTAGCAATTCAACTAAACGTGTTTTTTTAATGGTCCCTTTTTTATACCCTATCGACCAAGCTAATAAGGTTAATATAGTAACTTGAGCGGTAAAAGCCTTCGTCGATGCCACTCCAATTTCTGGTCCAGCGTGGGTATAAGCCCCTGCATTCGACGCTCTAGGTATCGAAGAGCCAACAACATTGCAAATCCCAAAGATGGTTGCACCTTTGGATTTTGCTAATTCTATGGCAGCTAAAGTATCGGCAGTTTCACCCGATTGTGAAATAGCAATAACAATATCTTTTTCGCTGATGATTGGATTTCGATACCTAAACTCTGAAGCATACTCTACCTCTACAGGAATGCGAGCGTAATCTTCAATTAAATACTCAGCAACCAAACCAGCATGCCACGATGTACCACAAGCAACAATAAGAATTCGTTCCGCATTTTTAAATTTCTCTTCGTATTCATTCAGCCCACTTAACCCTATAAACCCATCTTTTGCACTTATTCTTCCACGCATGCTATCGTATATAGAACGAGGTTGCTCATAAATTTCCTTCATCATGAAATGCTCGTAGCCGCCTTTTTCAATCATTTCTAATTGAAGTTCTAATTCATGGATATATGGATCTTGCACAACGTTGTCAATAGTTTTAATAACTAATCTATCACGTTTAACAATAGCCATTTCGCTATCGTTTAAGAAAATAACGTTTTTCGTATATTCAATAATTGGTGATGCATCGGAAGCAATAAAGTACTCACCATCGCCAACGCCAATAACCATTGGACTGCCTTTACGTGCAGCAATAATTTCGTCGGGGTGATCTTTAGAAATCACTACAATTGCATATGCGCCTACTACTTCTTTTAAAGCAATACGCACCGACTCGTCTAAACTTTGTTTTGTTTTTTCTTGTATGTCTTCAATCAGGTGAATTAAAACCTCTGTATCGGTATCGCTATTAAAAACGTGCCCACGCTTTATCATTTCTTCTTTGATTGAAGCATAGTTTTCAATAATTCCATTATGAATGATACTTAATCTACCATTGTTTGAAGTATGCGGGTGAGAATTTCGATCGCTTGGTGCACCGTGTGTGGCCCAACGAGTATGCCCCATTCCAACAGTAGCCTCTGTAGGTTGGTTGGCCACAAACGATTCGAGGTCGCTAACCTTTCCTTGTTTTTTGTAAATTCTCATCTCGCCATTCAACAATGCAACACCTGCACTGTCGTAGCCTCTGTATTCTAATCGTTGTAACCCTTTAATGATGATTGGATAAGCTTCTCTAAAGCCAATGTATCCTACGATTCCGCACATAAGTATATATGAATTAAGTGTATAAATTTAAGCCTTTAATCTTAATTTAATAAAGTTTCGTGTAAAATAACCGAAGCTTAATGGGGCTAGATGAGTTTACACCAGCCACCAGAGTTCTGCGGGGATTTACTTGCTTGGAGTTATCTTCGATATATAACTCTTTGAATGTTAATTTTTTATTTAAAATTAATTGAATTGAACGAGTCAAATCAACTTTATATTCTTTGTTGATACTTGAGTATGAAGCTGAATTTAATAAAACTTCTTTGTTATCAGCATAACGTCCTTTAACAGAAATCGTGGTAATAGGAGCATAGGAGCTTTCACTACCACTCAATGGTTTAATAATTAGTTCTGCTTTGTTGATAGCAATATCGCCAGAGTCGAGTAAGCGTTCTAAATGTGGGAACCTTAGCTTACCTCGTACGCCTGCTAATGATTTAATAAACACTTTTTGATTACCCAAAGTAGAGTCAGCGAACTGAGCTAGCACTTCTGTCCCTGTATAATCGTGCACATATCTGTTAATATTCGCAGATCCTGAATTTACGTTGAACACAAAATTGGTTGTATCTGTAGCTGTTTTGTAGTACATAATAATGTACGAACGATTGGTTCCTGTTAAATCACAAGACATGATTCCTCCATCGCCCGAAACTCTCGTTGCTGTGATATAAAAACCTTTGTAAGCTTGTAGAAACGCAGAGCTACTACTTAAATCGGTCTGTCCGGATTTTGATAATAATTCGTTTCCAAAAGCATCATTTAAACGCATACGTATGTGCGGATAAATTTTCGCAATGGTGTCGGCTTTCCCTTTACGAATATTTTGGATAGTGATAGAGTCATCCGGATTTGGGCGATAACTCATGCTGCCAATGGGAGTTGATTTTAATTTAAATACTCTATTTGAATAATAATTAGAGTCGTTATACACATCCTCGTCTAATTGAAATAATTTTAAATCGAATCTTGAGGAAGTATCACCATAAAAACGATCCGCTTTACTAACAGGGTAGCCTAAAACTAATACGATAGAATCGAGCACTAATCCAGTTCCAAAATCAACGTTGTTTTTTGGCAATGTAGCTTGAAAGGCTAATTCGGCAATTGTTTTGCCAAACAAAGGATCTTGAAACTCTCCTACTTGATTACGTACAAAGTTTGAACTCAATACGCTGTCGTCTTTCACCGAAAACAATTGAATAGTGCAGGTATCCACGAGTGTGCCATACAGGCCCTCTTCGTTAATTTGTTGCTCTAATCCAATGTCACCTTCTTTTTTACAAGCCGATAAAATAAAAAGACCTATTAATAAGATTAATAAGTCTTTATTCTTAATGATGTTCATTTAAAACCTGTAATTAAGCTGTAATCAATTCTTCACTCACTTCCTCGTAAAACGAAACAAATGCATCGAAGTCAATTTCATCGTGATTGATGTGTTCCACAACATTTTTATCGCTTTGCTTGGATAAGAACTTAATAACGGCATTATCGATGTTTTCGTCTGCCTTTACTACAGCATCAGCATAATTAATAGCATTTATATGTAAAGCACTACAACTACTATCTTTTAACAAGGAAGTGTCAGAGGCGCTCATTTCTGGCATTAACGATTTACTTTTTAAATCTTTATGAAGTGTTTCAGAGAAACAATTTTCGTACACAGAGTATACTACCTTTGTATTTTTGAACATAGGATCTTCTTTGTACGAAGTTTTTAAGTACATCGGCACTAGGCTACTCATCCACCCAAAACAATGAACAATATCTGGCATCCATCCTAATTTTTTCACCGTTTCTATTGCTCCCTTACAGAAGAATATCATACGCTCATCATTATCGGCATGGAAGTTTTCCTTCGTGTCTCTAAATATTGACTTGCGTTGGAAATACTCCTCGTTATCCAAGAAATATACTTGCATACGTGCAGTTGGTAACGAAGCCACTTTTATAATAAGCGGGTTATCATTATCATTGATCACAATATTCATCCCCGAAAGGCGGATAACTTCATGTAATCGGTTTCTACGTTCGTTAATATTACCAAACCTTGGCATCAGAATGCGGATTTCAAATCCTTTTTCTTGCATTGCCTGTGGTAACTGACGGGTTATTTTCGCGATTTTAGATATCTCCAAAAAAGGAGACATTTCGTGAGTGATAAAGAGAATCTTTGTTTTTGCCATACTGAACTAACTCCTAATCAACAAATTAGCGCCCGAAGGCGAAATGAATTGGGTTACAAACATACAAAAAATATTCAATTTTTTCAACATTTTACTACGAAACGCTTGTAATTCTAATTATTTTTCCAATTTTAGCCAACTTTTCATACATCATTTTGAACCTTGTAAAAACCTCAAAAGAGCTGGGAGAAATTCTTGCTCCTATACGTTCTGCCTCTTCTCTCATCGGCTTTGTACCTACCATGGGCGCTTTGCACAACGGACACATATCGTTAATAAAAAAGGCGCTGAGCGAGAATGAAGTGGTTATTTGTAGTATTTTTGTAAATCCCACCCAATTCAACGACCCTTCCGATTTAGAAAAATACCCTAAACCCATAGAAAAAGACATAGAGCTTTTAACTAAGGCAGGCTGCCATTATTTATTCTTACCCGAGGCGAGTGATATTTATGCAGATGGTGCCGAATGGTCGCATTCATTTGGTAAACTTGAACAGTTATGGGAAGGTGCCATGCGCCCGGGGCATTTTAAGGGAGTAGGACAAGTGGTTTATAAGCTCTTTAATTTAGTTTTACCAAACCACGCATACTTCGGGCAGAAAGACTATCAACAAACGCTTATTATTCAAAAACTTATAGACGATTTTAAATTGCCAATACAATTGCATGTTTGCCCTGTCGTTCGTGAGGAAAATGGATTAGCCATGAGTTCCCGAAACATGCGCTTACCTGCTCAAGTACGTTTATCCGCTGGCAGGATTTTTCAAACCCTGCAATTCAGTAAGGAATTAGTAAACACTGGCGAAAAAGATATCCAAAAAATAATTGCAGTAGCACGTTTAAAACTTGAGGAATTATCCGGTTCACAAATAGAATATATTGCTATAGTAGAACCTAAAAGCCTGGAGGCTTTTGAACAGTTACCTGAAAATGGCCCAATATTAATGATTATTGCCATAAAAGTTGCAGGAACGCGCCTCATCGACAACATGTTCCTTCGGTCATAATTTCTTAAATTCAGATTTATTATCATACCTTTGCGGCCTATGCAAATCGAAGTATTAAAATCAAAAATTCATAGGGCAAAAATTACTCAAGCCGAATTAAATTATGTAGGTAGTATTACTATCGACGAGGATTTAATGGATGCAGCTAATTTACTTGTACATGAAAAAGTTCAAGTGGTAAATGTAAACAATGGCGAGCGTTTGGAAACCTATGTTATTAAAGGTGAAAGGGGTACGGGAATCGTTTGTTTAAATGGTCCAGCAGCTCGTAAAGCACAGGTTGGCGATATTGTCATTATTATATCTTATGCTAGTATGGACTTTGAAGAGGCTAAGAAACACGAGCCCATCTCCATATTTCCAGATGCTAACAATAAATTAATTTAATTAAATAGTTGAAATCTCCGCTGCCCATACTTAAATATGTGTTATTATTGGTCGTGGCAGGACTATTGCTATGGCTTGCATTTCGTGGACATGATTTAAATGCCATCTGGGAGCAACTTATTCATGCTAATTTTATTTGGGTGTTCTTGTCTGTTTTAGTATCCATGTTAGCACATTTTGTGCGAGGATTACGCTGGAAAATGTTGGTAACCCCTTTGGGGTATACACCTAAAAATGCAAACATGTTTCATGCTGTTATGATAGGATATTTAGCTAATCTGGCAGTTCCGCGGATGGGCGAAGTATCGAGGTGTGGTGTACTTTCCAAAACGGACCAAATTCCACTACAAGCGCTTATTGGCACAGTAATCATTGAGCGTATTATCGATGTACTTTTTTTATTTGGCATATTGCTTGTATCTATACTTATAGAATATCAAACTATAAAAGATTTTTTTTACAATAATATCCTACAAGTATTTATTGCTAAATTTCAAAATCCAAGTACTTCATTGATATTTATTTTATTGTTTATGCTGATGATGCTCCTAGCATTATACCTACAAAAAAGATATCATCAGCAATTATTAAAAAACAAACTATACCATAAACTTTGGGAAATGGTGTTAGGTTTTAAAGATGGGGCACTATCGATTTTAAAACTAGAACAAAAAGCACTTTTCATTTTATATTCGATATTTATCTGGGCCATGTACACACTTTCAACTTGGCTCTGCTTTTTTGCCATTGCACCTACATCTGGATTAAGTTTAAGTGCAGGGTTGTTTATCATGGCCATTGGAGGTATAGGTATGTCGGCTCCCGTGCAAGGGGGAATTGGAGCGTACGAAGCCGCAATACAATTGGCCTTGGTAGTATATGGTATTAGTTCGGCCGATGGGTTAATTTACGCCACATTAAATCACTCTTCGCAAATATTGTCGATTTTAATAGTTGGCAGCATCAGCTTATTATTTATCTTTATAAACCGTAAAAAAAATGCAAATCAAGGTGGATAAAAATGAAAAAATGCGATCAAAAATTGTTGATCGTGAGGAAGCACTAAGTATGCTGAGTATTTGGCATTATATGGGTTTAAAAGTAGTTTTCACCAATGGATGTTTTGATGTTATCCATAAAGGGCATGTTGATTATCTCTCGAGAGCGTCATCATTAGGCGACAGAATGATTGTTGGATTGAACACAGATAAGTCTGTGAGCAACTTAAAAGGACCCAGCAGGCCTATACAAGATGAACGTTCGCGCGCTGAAATAGTAGCATCAATGTTTTTTGTAGATGCAGTGGTGATGTTCGACGAAGAAACACCCTACGAGTTGATTAATTTTTTAAAGCCTGATATTTTAGTTAAAGGCAGTGATTACAGTATAGATAACATTATAGGCGCCGATGTAGTGATGGCTAATGGAGGACGAGTGGAAACAATGGACTTCGTTGATGGTTATTCAACTACGAATATTATTAATAAAATTAAAAACACTAAATAATTTTTTATGCATTTTGAACTTTCTGAAGAACACTTAATGATTCAACAAGCAGCGAGAGATTTCGCTCAAAATGAATTAAAACCTGGCGTGATTGAGCGCGATGAACATCAAAAATTTCCAGCAGAACAAATAAAAAAATTAGGCGAATTAGGATTTTTAGGGATGATGGTAGATCCGAAATACGGGGGTGCCGGATTAGATACCATATCTTATGTACTAGCAATGGAAGAACTATCGAAAGTAGATGCTTCTGCATCGGTCGTGGTATCCGTAAATAACTCGTTAGTATGCTATGGACTTGAAGCCTTCGGAACAGAAGAGCAAAAACAAAAATACTTAGTGCCATTAGCTACCGGACAAAAAATTGGAGCTTTTTGTTTGTCGGAACCTGAAGCGGGTTCGGATGCTACCATGCAACGTACCACTGCTGAAGACAAAGGCGATTATTATTTATTAAATGGTACTAAAAATTGGATTACCAACGGCGGCAATGCAGAGTATTATATTGTAATTGCACAAACGGATGTTTCCAAAGGTCATCGTGGGATTAATGCTATAATTGTTGAAAAGGGAATGCCAGGATTTGAAATTGGTCCGAAAGAAAACAAGTTAGGAATTAGAGGGTCGGATACGCACTCCTTAATGTTTACCGACGTAAAAGTTCCAAAGGAAAATAGAATAGGGGAGGATGGTTTCGGATTTAAGTTTGCTATGAAAACACTAGCCGGCGGAAGAATTGGAATTGCTTCGCAAGCATTAGGTATTGCATCGGGTGCATACGAATTAGCGTTGGCATACTCTAAAGAACGTAAAGCATTTGGAACAACCATTTCTAATCATCAAGCTATTCAGTTTAAACTTGCCGACATGGCTACCGAAATTGAAGCTGCACGATTATTATGCTTAAAATCGGCTTGGTTAAAAGATAAAAAAATGGATTACGCACAGTTAAGCTCGATGGCAAAATTATTCGCTTCGGAAGTTGCGATGAAAACGACGGTGGAAGCAGTTCAAATTCACGGAGGCTATGGATTTGTTAAAGAATTCCACGTAGAACGCTTAATGCGCGACGCGAAAATTACGCAGATTTACGAAGGAACATCAGAAATTCAACGCATTGTAATTTCGAGAGAAATACTTAAGTAGTATATACGACTATACGATTGTACGAAAAAAGCCCTGAAGATGTAAATCTCAGGGCTTTTTTATTAGCACACTAGCACACTAGCATATTAGCACACTAGCAAATTACTTTTTTCTAAGTCCTTCTGCAGCTTCTTTATGTGTAATTCGTTTACCATCTTTAAATGGCACTACAAAAGCGTCTTTCACTCCCATTTTACGTACATCTTCTTTGAATTGGTCTGCTTCTGCTAAACTATAGAATAAACCAAGTGTTAGCTTACTCATTTCGTTTTCTGTTTCTACATTGAAGGATTCGTCGCCTCCTACTTTTGATTTGATATTGTATTGTTTATATGCACCTAATTGTACGCGGTAGTAATAACCTTTGGCCGCATTAGACTTAGTATTACTTGCCATCGTTTGTGCAGTTAATAATTGAGCTTCTAATTGCGAAAGTTTCGATTGGTTTGCATTAACTAAGCTCTGCAATGAGTCTGCTGTGCGTTGCATATTTTTCACGCGTAAATCCAATGATTTCTTATCCTTTAATTTACTTTCATAATTCATTTTCATGTTACGAATTTCCATTGGTTTCATCTTACGATATGTACGTAATTCCTTTTTTAGTTTTTTCTTTTCTGCAGAAGTTTGAGAAAATGCCACCGCTGGTGCAATGCTAAGAACTGTTAAAATGTATAAAATACGTAATGCTTTCATCTTTAATTTTAAATAATTTACAGAGCAATATAGCTAATTTTATCAGATATATTAAAAGGATTATTAACTTTATAGTCGTAATGACCAATAAAATGAGGATTCTACAAAAACTTAACCTTTGCTTAATTGCCGTAATTATAACATCTGTAATATATTCTTGTAAGAATCACCCTTCCCAGGTGCTAAAGGAAGGAATGTGGCGGGCTGTGTTATTAAATCAGCAAAACATTGAAATTCCATTTGTATTCGAACTCAAAAAAGAGCAAGAAAAATACATGATAGAAATTCGCAATTCGGATGAGCATATGAGCGTAGACGATGTTCAATTTTCAGGTGATAGCATTAAAATTGTTATGCCATTTTACGATTCAGAATTTATGTTATACAACCATGGTGATTCACTCATTGGTCGTTGGACAAAAAACTACGATAGTTACAAAATGGAGATGCCTGTAAAAGCAATTTATAATGTTCAAGAGCGATTTAATGTAGAAAACAGAAAGCAAAACTCAGATTTCGTTGGAAGGTGGAATTCAACATTTATTTCTTCTGATGGCAAAGATACTTCTGTAGCCATTGCCGAAATACGTATGCAAGACAATAAAATGCACGGTACATTTTTATCAACTACTGGCGATTACCGATACTTAGAGGGCTTAACCGACGGAAATAAAATTTATTTATCAGCATTTGATGGGTCTCATGTGTATTTATTCGAAGCAGAGATTGCAAAAAATAATACAGAGCTCATCAATGGCAAGTTTTATTCGGGCTATAAAAATATACAAACTTGGTCGGCAAAATACGATCAATATGCGAAGCTCCCCGATGCGGATAAATTAACTTTTTTGAAAGAAGGTTACGACGCCATTAGCTTTACATTTAAAAATACCGAAGGCAAGGACATTTCATTAAGTAATGAAAAATATAAGAACAAAGTAGTGCTGATCCAAATTATGGGCTCGTGGTGCCCCAATTGCATCGACGAAACAAACTACTTAGTGCCTTTTTATAATGAACATAAATTTCAAGGCATAGAAGTCATAGGCTTATGTTATGAGCGAAGCGAAAATTTTGAGGTGGCATCCAAAAATGTTATTAACCTAAAAAACCGTTTAAACATTCCGTATCAACTACTCATCGCGGGTACGAACAAAAAAGGCGAGGTGAACAAATCGTTACCTATGTTAAATAATTTCTTAGCTTTTCCAACCCTAATTGTTGTCGACAAAAAAGGGAAGGTGAGAAAAATTCATACAGGGTATTCTGGTCCAGCAACTGGTAAGCATTATTTGGAGTTTAAGGCAGAGTTTGAAAAGTTTATCAAAAATCTGATGGAGGAAAATTAATAAAATTTTTACGTTGAGTGGTGGCACGACTTAAGTGGTGCCACCAAAAATCTGCATTTATGCAGGTTTAAATAAAAACCTGCATAAATGCAGCTTTTCCTTATTTTTAACCTTTAAATACATTTTATTTTATTATAAATGAACCTAACATTCTTTAAAACCTTTGTTCGTAGCTTAACAGTTTTAAGCCTTTCAATTACAGTAGCTATCCTATCTGCATGTAAAACTAAAAAAACGGAGGCTGTTGCGTCTGAAGTAGTCTTACCCGAAGTGAGCATTCATAGCAATCCTAATCCTAAACCTTATTACGCTTCGTACACTCGTTTGTCGGATATTATTCATACTAAACTCGACATTAATTTAAACTGGGATAGCTGTTTCGTAATCGGTAAAGCTACCTTAAAAGCTCGACCTTACTTTTACGATACCGATGAATTAATACTCGATGCAAAAGGATATACCATTAACGAAATAAAAGTAAATGGAAAAAAAGCAAACTACACCTACGATGGCTATAAGTTAAATATCAACCTTGGGAAGGTTTATACCAAAGAAGAATCGTATGAAGTGTTTGTTGATTATGTTGCTATGCCTAATAAATTAAAGGTAAAAGGCAGTCTGGCTATTAATTCCGATAAAGGTTTTTATTTTATTAATCCTGATGGTAAGAATAAATTCAAACCAAAGCAATTTTGGACACAAGGAGAAACCGAATCCAATTCATGTTGGTTCCCAACCATTGAATCGGGAAACGAACGATTCAGTCAAGAAATTTCTATAACTGTTGATACAGCAATGGTTACTCTGTCGAATGGTAGATTAATATATAGTACCATAAATTCCAATGGAACTCGTACCGATTATTGGCGACAAGATTTGCCCCATGCCCCATATTTAACCATGTTGGCCGGAGGTAATTTTAATATTTATCGCGATAAGTGGCGCAACTTGGAAGTGAATTATTACATGGAGCCTGAGTTTGCACCCAACGCAAAATTAATTTTCGGAAATACTCCAGAGATGATGGAGTTTTTCTCGAACAAAACGGGAGTAACGTATCCTTGGGATAAATATTCGCAAATAGTGGTTCGCGATTTTGTAAGTGGCGCGATGGAAAACACAGGCGCTGTTACGTTTTACGACCCAATGAATAAAACTGTGCGCGATTACGAAGATCAAACCGACGAGGACATTATTTCACACGAATTGTTTCACCATTGGTTTGGCGATTTAGTTACCTGTGAGTCATGGCCAAACTTAACCCTTAATGAAGGCTTTGCTACTTATGGCGAATATCTATGGGACGAATATAAATACGGACGCGAAGAAGCCGACAAAGATGGCTACAATAATTTAAATGCTTACTTAGCAAGTGCAGCTAGCAATCGCGTTGATATGATTCGTTTTAATTTAACGGATAGAGAATCAATGTTCGACGTAAACTCTTACCAAAAAGGTGGACAAATTATTCACATGCTTAGAAAATACGTCGGCGATAAAGCATTCTTTGCGGCGATAAAACAATACTTAGAAACTTATAAATTCAAGTCGGTAGAGATACACAATTTACGTTTAGTGTTTGAAGAGGTTACCGGCGAAGATTTAAACTGGTTTTTTAATCAATGGTACTTAAATCAAGGTCATCCGGAACTAGAAATTAATTATGAGTATGCTGATGGTGCAAACAAGAGTGTGGTGAGCATAACTCAGAAACAAGACCTCAGCAAAAATCCATTGTACAAATTACCAATCGATGTAGATATTTATGAAGCAGGTAAAGTTACGCGCAAGAGAATTGTATTAGACAGTGTATTACAAAAATTCGAGTTTAATACCAACTCAAAACCATTATTAATTAATGTTGATGCTGAGAAAATGTTGGTGGGTACTAAAAAGGACATGCACAGCAAAGAAGAATGGTTGTATATGTTTAACAATGCTCCTTTGTTTTTAGATAAGTTAGAAGCATTGGAAGCACTTGATAAATTTAAGTCGGATTCTTTAGTGCAATTAGCTTTCTTAAAAGCACTCGACGATCCGTTTTACTCAATCAAAACCATCGCTATTTCAAAAGTAAAATCATTGAATGAACAAAATCAAGAAATAGCTTACCCAAAACTTAAAAGCTTAGCCATTAACGATAAAAAATCGATAGTGCGCGCAAGAGCCTTGAAAGTAATTACAGATGTATATGCATCGAAAAATAACGAAGAGGTGTTTGCCTCGGCAGAAAAAGATTTATCGTATGCTGTTGAAACTAATTTATTAAAACATTACGCAAGTACACAGAAAGAAAAAGCTTGGGTGATTGCGAAAAAAGAAGAAAACACAAGCAACGGAAGCATGCAAACTGCTATTGCAGAGTTTTATGCAAAAGAAGGAAGCTCAGCGCAACATCCTTTCTTTCTGAATATTTTCGAACGTAAATCGGGTTTTGGACTTTTCTTTATCGTTCCGCATTATAAAACTTTCATTAAACGCATGGATGATGAAACCATCAAAGCAGGATTGACCGTTATCGCAACATCAGCAAAAAACACAACAAACACCTTTGTACGCAATTCGTTAAAAGGTATTATGCGCGACATGAAGAGCACCGCAAAGTCGGAAGAGTTGAAAACAGAGATTCAGAAATCGATAGACGAGATAGCGAACTAGCGAACTGGCGAATTTGCGACCGATAGCTATTGAACTGACAATTAGCGAGCAATAAAGAATCAGAATATAAAAAAGCCCTGAGACCTACATCTTCAGGGCTTTTTGTATTAAGCAAATTCGCTAGTTCGCAAATTCGCAAATTCGCCATCCCGATAGCTATCGGGACGTTATTTCGATTTACCTTTTTTCTTTAAGCGTAAATTCAACATCTCTACTAATACCGAAAAGGCCATCGCAAAGTAGATGTATCCTTTAGGTATGTGCTGATCTAAGCCTTCGGCTAGCAAGCTTACACCAATGAGCACAAGGAAAGCCAAGGCTAACATTTTCACAGTGGGATGTTGATTCACAAATTTGCTAATGCTTTCGGCAGCAATTAACATGATGATCACAGCAATGATTACTGCGGCAATCATTACCTCAATATGACTTGCCATTCCAACAGCTGTGATAACGGAGTCGAGAGAAAAGACAACATCGAGAATAAGTATTTGTAAAATTACTGAAGAAAAAGTCGCTTTGCCTTTAATTTCTGTATCATGATTTTCTCCTTCCAATTTCTCGTGAATTTCTGTAGTTGCTTTGTAAATCAAGAATAAACCCCCAATTAACAAGATTAAATCTCTTCCAGAAATTTCCTGGCCTACTGCTGTAAATAATGGCGAAGTAAGACTCATCACCCAGCTTAGCGACAATAGTAATAGTACTCGTGTTATTAACGCTAAAGCTAAACCTGTTTGCCGTGCTTTCTTCTGTTTCTCTAAAGGAAGTTTCCCAGAGAGGATAGAAATGAAAACAATGTTATCGATACCTAATACAATTTCTAATATTGTTAAAGTTAATAAGGCTACCCACATGTTAGGGTCTAGTAATAATTCCATGGTCTATGATAAAGTTAAATTTCTAAGTTTTGGTGCAAACTTCGCTGTTATTCCAGTAACTAACAAAGTCATACTTCCGCCAAAGATAACAGAAGGGACTAATCCAAGCAAACGTGCAGCAAACCCCGACTCGAACGCTCCGATCTCGTTTGATGAACCAATAAAAATACTGTTTACCGATGATACTCTCCCACGCATATGATCGGGTGTTTCCATTTGTACAATGGTTGTGCGTATAACCACACTAATGTTATCGAAAGCTCCACCTAAGGCTAATACTATTACTGACACGAAAAAATTGGTCGATAATGCAAAAGCAATACTGCTTAAGCCGAACAAGGCTACTGCATATAATAACTTTTTCCCCGCAGCTTTTTGTAATGGATAAAAAGTTAATACAATCGCCATGAGTAATGCTCCAATGGCCGGCGCTGCTCTTAACACCCCGAGTCCTTTTGGCCCTACCATCAGTACCTGGTCGGCAAACATTGGCAACAATGCTACAGCTCCACCAAAAAATACAGCAAATAAGTCGAGTGACAAAGCACTTAACAAAAGTTGATTGCTAAATACAAATCGTAATCCCGCGGTTAAGCTTTCTTTTAAACTTTCTACTTTATTCGATTTAATAATGGCTTGCGTTGCAATAAATGAGAAAAAAATAAATGACAGAGCAAATAAAAAGGTGTTTAACATGTAGGCTTTTGCAACACCAAAAAATCCATAAATAAATCCTCCCAAAGCTGGTCCGCCTACTGCACCTATTTGCCAAACGGTGCTGTTCCATGTTGATGAGTTGCCGAATACTTTTTTAGGCACTACTTGCGACATGATGGCAAACATCGATGGACTGATAAATCCTCGCGCTAAACCAGTGATAAAAATGAGGGTGAAGATGGGTGCAGCGCCAAACGAAACTAATGGTGTTGAATTATAAGAAAAGAAAAATAACAATGCTGAAGATAATATGAGCACCGATATGGCTGTCATTAATATTTTTCTTCGGTCGTAATGGTCAACAACATAACCTGCAAACAAGGCGATAAGTATGTAAGGTATAGCTTCTGCTAATCCGATTAAACCGAGGCTGAGTGGGTCTTTAGTGAGTTCATATACTTGCCAACCTACACATACCGCTTGAAAATTTACAGCGGTTGTTAAGAAAAAACGTCCCAAAATATAGAACCTAAATTCCTTGAAACGCAGTGCTGCCAATGGGTCGTGTTTTTCTTTTTTTTCAGTTGTCAAGGCTATATTCTTTAATGTATGTTTTTCTGTTCAAGTTAATTTCTACTAATCCATCGCTCACTACTTTCCACGTATTATGATGACAGAATATCAGATTTTTTGTTTCGATGGGATCATCAAAAATCTCAAAAACGGCATTTCTTGCTTTCCATTTTTTGAAATCATGCTTCATAAAATAGCCCTTATAATTTTCAGCATATTGAATGATATCGATGTTAGTTGATAGCTTATCAAGATTCTGAACATGTTCATCATTGCAGGCTAACAAACTTAAGGCTTGGTGTTGTTCCTTTTCTAGGTATTGCACAACGGCCATGAGTTTATTTTCTGTACTCGATAATTTTAAAATAGAAAGATCCGCTTGGTTTGCTGTCCACGCTTCCATTTCTTCATCACTCAGTTGTTGTTGTATAACCAAATCAAGTTTAATGGGTTCATGATTCAAACAGTATAGCACATGTTCATCGGCAATTACAAAAGGACTCCATTCGAGCAATTGTCCTAGTAATTCTAAATTCAAGCTTTGCTCCGAATGTATAAACAAAGCGGGCTCTTGTTTTTCTTTTACAAAATGATGCGACGACATGAATTTGTTCTATGTGCCTTTATTTTGGCCAAATTTTGACCAAATCTACAATTTCATCCGTATTTTTCGACTGAAAATCATACTTTTGGACTTCATTTTAGAATTATGTTAAGAACACATACTTGCGGAGCATTAAACATTAGCGATTTAGGGAAAGAAGTAGTTATTTCTGGATGGGTACAGAAATCGAGAGATTTGGGTGGTATGACATTTATTGATGTTAGAGATCGATACGGCATTACTCAAATCGTGTTTAACATGGAAGAGAACGAAGCGCTATGTAAAATGGCTCGTAGTTTAGGCAGAGAGTATGTTGTACAAGTTTCGGGAGAGGTTATTGAACGCAGTAGCAAAAACTTAAAAATACCTACCGGTGAAATCGAAATAAAAGCGAAAGCTATTGAAATATTAAACGAAGCAAAAGTGCCTCCTTTCATTATTGAAGATGAAACCGATGGTGGTGAGGAGCTTCGTGCGAAATACCGTTACCTCGATTTGCGTAGAAACGTGGTACGTAAAAATTTAGAATTACGCCACCGCATGGCGCAAGAAACACGTAAGTACATGGACTCACTGAATTTTATTGAAGTAGAAACTCCAGTGCTTATTAAATCAACACCTGAAGGCGCACGCGATTTTGTGGTACCAAGTCGTATGAACAAAGGTGAATTTTACGCGCTGCCTCAATCGCCACAAACTTTTAAGCAATTGCTTATGGTTTCTGGTTTCGATCGTTACTTCCAAATTGTAAAATGTTTCCGCGACGAAGACTTACGTGCCGACCGTCAGCCAGAGTTTACACAAATAGACTGTGAAATGGCCTTCGTAACTCAAGAAGATATTTTAAACACCTTCGAAGGATTGGCGAAACATTTGTTCAAGGCGGTGAAAGGTATCGACATTCACGAATTCCCACGCATGACTTATGCCGATGCGATGCGTTTGTATGGGTCTGATAAACCAGACATTCGTTTCGAAATGAAATTTGTGGAGTTAAACGATGTTGTAAAAGGCAGAGAATTTAAAGTTTTCGAAGAGGCAGAATTAGTGGTTGGTATTTGTGCAAAAGGATGTGCTGAATATACACGTAAACAATTAGATGAACTTACCGACTTTGTGAAACGTCCACAAATAGGTGCTACTGGTTTAGTATATGCACGAGTTCAAGCCGATGGTTCAGTGAAGTCTTCGGTTGATAAATTTTATGATGAAGCAAGCTTAAATGCTTGGAAAGAAAAATTTGCGGCAGCACCAGGTGATTTAATTTTAATACTTGCAGGTAATGCCGATAAAACTAGAAAAGCTTTAAACGAATTGCGTTTAGAAATGGGGAACCGTTTAGGCCTTCGTCCGAAAAATGTTTTTGCACCATTATGGGTAATCGATTTTCCATTGCTCGAGTGGGACGAAGAAAGTGGACGCTACCATGCGATGCACCATCCTTTTACTTCTCCAAAACCCGAAGATATTCCGATGTTAAAAACAAAGGCAGGCGAGGTGAGAGCAAACGCATACGACATGGTAATTAACGGCACCGAAATTGGTGGCGGATCTATTCGTATTTTCAACAAAGAATTACAATCGACCATGTTCGATTTATTAGGTTTTAGTAAAGAAGAAGCGCAAAAACAATTCGGATTTTTAATGGATGCTTTCGAATTTGGTGCTCCTCCTCACGGTGGTATTGCCTTTGGTTTCGATAGATGGTGCTCTTTATTTGCCGAGTTAGATTCTATCCGCGATGTAATTGCCTTCCCTAAAAATAATTCTGGCAGAGATGTGATGATCGATTCTCCATCGACCATTGCCGATGATCAGTTGAAAGAGTTAGGTATAAAAACTTCTTAGTAATATATTCTGAAATGTTCTTTCGGTTTTTTCTGATCGAAGAACAATACACCGGCATGAAATAAGTCGATGCTCACATTATTGCGAGCATCGGCACAGATTTTTTTCCAAGCAGCCAAACTATTTTTATCCTGGTAAAAATTTGTGAATACCATAGCGCTTTCGGCATCTTGTTTTTCTTTATGCTGATGGTAGAGCGCCAGTAATTCTTCTGCACTTTGAACAGGGTGTGCTTTTATACCTAGTTCTGCTAAGCTCTTGGCATTGCTCTCATCAGCATACACAAAAACCATAACACCTTTGGGCATGAATTTTGAAATACGAAGAATAAGTCCAATAATTTTGGGGTAAACTGCACTTTGTTGGTACACCACCTTTTCTAAAAAAGCGTATACGAAAGGCGAATGCGTGCCGTGTAAAGTATTAGAAAATGAATAATGAAGAAGCCAATAGAAAGCCTTAAAAAGCAGTTTCATGCCCGAAATTAGGGCTTTTTAAACAATTTTAGGAGAAAAATAGTATTAATCGTAAATTAGAACATATGGATGCCAAGGAATTAGAAGCTTTAATTAAACTCCTCGACGATTCGGATGTGGAAATTTTTCGCCATGTTGAGGAGCGCATTGTAAGCCTTGGTTCTGAGGCAATACCTGCTCTCGAAAAAAGCTGGGAGAACACCCTCGACCTTTTATTGCAGCAGCGCATAGAAGAACTCATTCATAAAATTCAGTTTGGAATTGTAAAACACGAATTGCAAACCTGGGCAGTTTCGGGAGCCTTCGATTTGTTGAAAGGGTTTATGACGGTATCGAAGTACCAATACCCCGAACTCGATGAGCAAAAAATCATTAACCAAATAGAATCGATAAAACGAGATGCATGGATAGAATTGCGTTATGATACCAGCCCAGTAGAAAAAGTGAAAATTTTAAACCATGTTATTTACAATATGCATGGCTTTACAGGCAACGTAACCAATTACAACGATCCACAAAACTCGTACTTAAACATTGTCATGGAATCGCGCAGGGGCAATCAGATATCGATGGCCATTGTGTATTCTGTTATTGCTCAAATGTTAGACATCCCCATTTATGGAGTAAATCTGCCTCAGCATTTTATTTTGGCTTATATTGATGAAGCGAATGATTACCAGGATTTGCACGACCATCAACAAGGCATCTTATTTTATATTAATGCGTTTAATAAAGGCTTTATTTTTAACAAACGCGATGTCGATTATTTCTTGAAGCAATTAAACGTACAACCACACCCTACTTTTTACCAACCCTGCAGCAATATTCAAATAATAAAAAGAGTATTGCGAAACCTTATTAACTCCTACGAAAAACTCGGCAGCCTAGATAAACAAAAGGAGTTGCAAGAAATGTATAAAGTATTAAACGACATTGAAGGCGAAGATATATAAGCCTTATTTTGTATGTTTGCAGCATGGAGTATCAGCTGTTTAGCCTAAAAAACGGGCTACGTGTTTTACATAAACCCAACCCACATTCGCCCATTGTTCATGCATGTGTTGTAATTAACTGCGGTTCGCGCGATGAGCACCCTTCGAAACAAGGCTTGGCGCATTTTATAGAACACATGTTGTTCAAAGGAACAACTACAAAAACATTATACTCTATTTTAAACCGCATGGAAGTGGTAGGTGGCGAACTCAATGCATACACCACCAAAGAACAAACCTGTATACACGCTTCGTTTTTAGCACCGCATTTAGAACGTGCTGTAGAACTGTTTGCCGATTTACTTTTTAACTCCACCTTTCCCGAAAATGAAATCGCAAAAGAGCGAGAAGTAATTATGGACGAAATTGATTCTTATTTAGATTTACCAGAAGAAGCAATTCAAGATGATTTCGAATCGATAATTTTTGACGCTCATCCATTGGGTGCAAATATTTTAGGTACGAAAAAAAGTTTAGCAAAAATTACTCGTAAAGATTTAATTCAGTTCACCGAAAAAAATTACCGTGCCGAAGACATCGTGTTAGGGGTCTATGGAAATGTTTCGGAGCAAGAACTTTTACAATTAGCTGAGGTATATTTTGCGAAGGTGAAAAAACGAAAATCAGCACACTCGCGTGTAAAGCCTAGCAAATACAAGCCTCAACAAATAGTGCAGAAGAAAAATAGTGTGCAAAGCCACGCTGTTATGGGTAGCCGAGCATACGACATCCATCATAAAAATAAAACAGCCATGTTGCTGCTCAATAATTATTTAGGCGGACCGGGCATGAGTTCACGCTTAAACATGGAGATTAGAGAGAAGAAAGGTATCTGTTATACGATTGATGCAAATTACTCGCCCTTGAGTGATGCGGGAATATTTAGTATATACATGGGTACCGATGCCGAAAAGATGGAGAAGTGTATGGACTTAGTACGAAAAGAATTGAAACTTCTGTGCGATAAAAAATTGAGTGCAGTGGCATTGAAGCAAGCCAAGAAAAAATTTATCGGACAAATTTCTTTAGCAGAAGAAAATCATCTCTCGGTATTAATTGCATTTTGTAAAAGCATACTCGACCACGGCAAAGCCGACTCGCTCGAAAAAATTTATGCTAAAATAGAAGCGGTAAGCGCCGAGGATATTTTACATATTGCAAACGAAGTGTTCGATGAAAATAAATTAAGCAGCCTATTATTTTTACCAGAATAAGCATGGAATTTTTAGACGAGAAATTAGCGCAATACATAGAACAGCACAGCGATGCTGAGCCTTTGCATTTACAACAGCTTAACAGAGAAACACAATTAAAGGTGTTGATGCCTCGCATGATTTCAGGGCATTTTCAGGGGCGTGTATTAAGTATGCTGATGAAAATGATACAGCCAACACGCATTTTGGAAATTGGCACTTATACAGGTTATTCCGCTTTGTGCATGGCCGAAGGATTAGCAGAGGGAGGGGAGTTAATAACCATCGACATAAACGCAGAGCTCGAAGAAATGGTACGCCAGCATTTTGATATGAGCGATTACGCAAAGAACATTAAGTACTTGCTAGGCGATGCAAAAAATATCATCCCAACTTTAGATGGATTATTTGATGTTGTATTTATTGATGCCGATAAAGAGAATTATGCCTTATATTACGATTTAATTTTCGACAAGATAAGTACTGGTGGTTATATAATTGCCGATAATGTTTTGTGGAGCGGCAAAGTAGTAGCAGAGGGAATTAAAATTGATAAAGACACCAAAGCGTTGTTAGATTTCAATGATAAGGTACAAGCTGATCCGAGAGTAGAAAACGTGTTGTTTCCGATTAGGGATGGATTGTTGATTGCAAGGAAGATTCGTTAGATCGCCATCCCGACAGCTATCGGGAGCACAGGAGCAAAGAAAAACTCTGTGAAACTTTGTGTGTACTTTGAGAAACTCTGTGAGCTATTTTTTTTCGCCAACTCGTCTGTATCCAAAATAAAGCAATCCCGTTGCGATTGC
>JACCDK010233202.1_pt1 | contig 21198 bp, 18 predicted proteins | sample 7445871 | NCBI WGS metagenome assembly JACCDK01 (sample SAMN15323436, study PRJNA562643) | freshwater metagenome | isolation source: river surface water | place: USA:Blue River Watershed | collected 2017-08-15
AAGTAATATAGTATATTTTTCATAGCGCTATTTTTTTGTTTTTACTGAAATTATAAAATAGCGCAATCCTTAGACTTATCAAGCCTTCAGATCGTTTTTTCGATCGAGAATTTAATGGCCCTGCATAGTGGTTACAAATTTTGTCTAGACATTAGTTGGATTATCCATTATAATTCTATTGATATAGCTAAGTCTTTATAATTTGATTATGCGTCTGGATGTCTTTCATATAGGTTTTGATTATACGATTATATGACTGAAATTAAAATGCTTTAGCTAAGTTTGTGTTTTGGGACCTTAGTTCAGTTGGTTAGAACGCACCGCTCATAACGGTGTTGTCGCAGGTTCAAGTCCTGCAGGTCCCACCATCATCTTATTTTTTATATCAATAAATTATCAAAGGGGTGAATCTTGAAACATTTAAAGATTGTGATTGCTAATCCACGAGGTTTTTGCGCGGGTGTTGAGCGTGCAATTGAAGTGGTGAAGCGTGCTTTGATAAAATATGGTGCACCAGTTTATGTAAGGCATGAAATTGTCCATAATAAATACGTTGTAGATGATTTGAAAGCGCAGGGTGCTATTTTTGTTAGCGATATAAATGAAATTCCAAATGGTGCGATTACAGTGTTTTCTGCCCATGGCGTTTCTGAAAAAGTTGAAACCGAAGCAAAGCTTCGAGATTTGCCTGTGATAGATGCAACATGTCCACTGGTAAAAAAAGTGCATAAAGAGGCGCAAAGACATGAGGAAAAAGGTCGTGATCTTATACTCATAGGCCACCAAGGGCATCCAGAAGTTGAAGGTACTAGCGGCAGAGTAAAGGGTCGGGTGTTTTTAGTCCAATCTATAGAGGATGTTGATAATTTGACAGTGCCAAATCCAAATTCTCTAGCATATGTGACACAAACAACATTAAGCGTAGATGATACTAGGATGATTATAGAAGCATTAAAGCACAAATATCCAGAAATTGAGGGGCCAGAGTTAAGAGACATTTGTTATGCAACTCAAAATCGTCAGGATGCTGTCAGAAAACTTGCAGAGGAAGTAGATATGATTTTAGTCATAGGATCAAGCAATAGCTCTAATTCCAATAGATTGAGGGATTTAGGTGAAGAAAAAGGTAAGCCATCCTATTTAATCAATACAGAGAGTGATATACAAGAAGAGTGGCTTCAAGGCGTTCAATGCGTTGGTATCACAGCTGGTGCATCAGCACCTGAAATTTTAGTTGAAAGGGTGCTTGAACGTTTGAAGAAAATCGCTACACTTGAAATAGTGCACCAAAATGGTGTTATAGAAAATGTAAAATTTAAACTACCAATAGAATTATTAGATGTTATATGAAATTATTAGAAGTATATCACTATTCTTTATGCCCATTTTCAAGAAGACTGCGGATACTTCTAAAAGAAAATGGTGTGGATTTTGAACTATTCCAAGAGTTTTTCTGGCAAAGAAGGCCAGAATTCTTAAAAATGACTCCTCTATCCCAAACTCCTGTTATAGTACTGCCGTCAGGCTTTAAACTATGGGGCAATGCTGCGATGACTGAGTATTTAGAAAGTCAATATCCAAGCCGCTACTTTGCCAAATGCTCTGCCGAAGAGCAAGCGTATATCAGGCAGATTACAGAATGGTTTGATGTCAAATTCTACAGCGAAGTTACAAAATATATCTTAAATGAAAAAATTATAAAAACTGTATCTAAAACGGGATATCCAGATTCAAGAGCCATAGTTGCCGCAAAAACAAATTTGACTTATCATATGAAGTATATCGAGTTCTTATGCAAAAAACATCAATATTTAGCATCTGAAGAGCCAACTATCGCTGATTTTGCAGCTGCAGCCCAAATTTCCATACTGGATTATGTTGATGAGATTCCATGGTCCAGTTACAATGTGGCAAAGCAATGGTATGCATTAATAAAATCCCGCCCATCTTTTAGACCACTGCTAAATGATAGAATATCAACATTCTCTCCACCACAGCATTATAGTGACCCTGATTTTTAGGAATTTAAGATAAAACAGTTAAATGTCTATTATTTCATACAAAAATGGTATAAAAGCAGAAACATTGGTTTGTGATTTTTATACATCAAGGAATTACAAAATAATCGCAACTAGATTTCGATGCAAATCAGGTGAAATAGATATTATTGCAAAAAAAGATAATTTAATTGCATTTATTGAGGTAAAAAGTAGAAAAAAACTCAACCATTTAGATTTTATCACGGAAGGCCAAAAAATGCGTTATTTTGAATCAGCAGATATTTTTATAGAAGATTATAAAGCAGAAGATATCAGAAAATTCGATAGAAGATTTGATTTTGCTATAGTAGAAAACATGAAGCTGAAACGAATTATTACAAACATATGGCAAGAATAGCAGTGATGATTTTTGAAATCACCACCGCTATCTTTGGGGTTTAGAAGTCCATACCGCCCATGCCTCCCATGCCGCCTCCCATACCAGCAGGCATAGAAGAAGCAGATGTGCTATCTTGAGGAGCTTCAACTATTGCAGCCTCTGTTGTAATCAGCAGGCCTGCTACAGAAGCAGCGCTCTGCAATGCAATACGCACTACCTTTGTAGGGTCGATAATGCCAGATTTATATGCATCAACAACATTGCCATTTTGTGCATCAAAAATAGATCTTTCATTTCCAGATTCTAGCAATTTAGCAACAATTAAAGAATCGTCTAAGCCAGCATTTTGAATGATTTTACGACTTGGTGCAGAAAGCGCCTTAAGGATAATATTAATACCAGCTTGCTCGTCATCGTTTGAGCCCTTGATTCCTGCAGCATCTTTCATTGCGTAAAGCAATGCACAACCACCACCAACTACTATACCCTCAGCAATTGCTGCTTTAGTTGCATGGTATGCATCAAGCACCCTATCCTTACGCTCCTTAGCATCCACCTCTGTAGGGCCGCCAACTTTAATAATGGCTACACCACCTGCAAGTTTAGCTAGGCGTTCTTGCAATTTTTCACGATCATAGTCAGATTTTGTCTCTTCTATTTCATGCTTAATTTGGCCAATGCGGGTTTTGACATCACCTTCATTACCTGTGCCACCAACAATTGTTGTATCTTCTTTGCTTATTATGACTTTACGAGCAGAACCCAATTCATTGATTGTCACATTTTCAAGTTTATGACCTAAATCTTCACTAATGACCTGTGCGCCAGTAACAATTGCTATATCTTCAAGCATAGCTTTGCGACGATCTCCAAATCCAGGAGCTTTGACTGCAGCGATTTTTAATCCACCACGAAGCTTGTTATAAATAAGTGTCGCTAGTGCCTCACCTTCTACATCTTCTGCAATAATCAACAACGGTTTGCCAGTTTGAACTATTGCTTCAAGCACTGGTAACATTTGCTGCAAATTTGAAATTTTCTTCTCAACGAGTAAAATATAAGGCTTTTCAAATTCAACTAGCATTTTTTCAGAATTAGTCACAAAATATGGCGATAAATAGCCCCTATCAAAATGCATACCTTCTACTATTTCAAGCTCAAATCCATCGCTCTTATTGCCATCTTCTATAGTCACCACACCTTCTTTTCCAACTTTTTCAAAAGCTTCTGCAAGCATGGATCCAATGTTTTTATCCCCATTTGCTGAAATGGTTGCAACTTGGGCTATCTCTTCAGAGCTTTGCACAGATTTAGATCTAGCAAGAAGATTTTTGATAACAGCCCCAGCAGCTATATCCATACCTCTACGTAAATCCATAGGGTTCATGCCAGCTTCCACATATTTAACACCTTCTCTTACCATTGCTCCTGTGAGAACAGATGCAGTAGTTGTACCATCGCCGGCATTATCGTTGGATTTATTAGCTGCTTGCTTTAACAACTGCGCACCCAAATTTTCGTACTTATCTTTTAAATCTATTTCTTTAGCAACAGTAACGCCATCCTTTGTGATTTTTGGTCCACCGAAGGATTTTTCTATTATCACATTTCTGCCCTTAGGACCCATCGTAACGCCAACAAGCTCTGTAGCAACTTCCAAACCTTTGAGAATTTTTCTTCTTGCTTCACTTCTCATTAAAAAATCTTTTGTAGCCATTTTTAAACCTCTTATTTATTTGTTTCACTATTTAAAATACTTTATTTGATAATCGCTAAAATATCGCTTTCTTTTACTACCAAATACTCTTCATCTTCAAGCTTCACTTCTGTGCCTCCCCATTTTGTAAAAAGCACTGTATCACCAACTTTCACTGATAGCGGATGAAGCTTGCCATCATCACTCCTTGTGCCTGAGCCAACAGCCATGATCTCACCTTCCATAGGCTTATCTTGAGCAGTATCAGGTATGAGAATGCCTGAAGGCCTTTTATTTTCTTGTACTTTTCTTTTTATTACAACTCTGTCATATAAAGGTTGAATCTTATTCATTTTCATTCTCCTATTTAATTTTTAGATTTTTATTTTTTTCAGTACGTACATCTATGATATGTTATATAGGTACTATCTTTATACTTTTCAACCCCCCATGATAAATAATTTTTATTTGTTTGGCTGTTGGTGCAAATTTTCTTGTTCCTAAAAACAGAATTTACTGCTATAATGTTATGGCGCTTATAGCTTTATAGAAAATTTTGGGGTATTTAATTCATGTCGGAAATATTAAGTAATCATGTGTTTAAGGTCAATGATAATGTTGTCTATCCATCACACGGGGTTGGCGTTGTTACTGCCGAAGAAGTGCAAGTGATAGGTGGTATGGAGGTGAAATTTTTAGTTATTACATTTGCAAAGGATAGGATGATTTTAAGAGTACCTGTTAACCGCGCTGAAAAAGCTGGTTTAAGACCTCTTTCATCAGCATCAGATTTGCAAAAAGCCATTATAACATTAAAAGGCAAAGCTCGCATAGAAAAGGGGATGTGGAGCAAAAGAGCGCAAAAATATGAAGAGAAAATTCACTCAGGAGATGTTGTATGTTTAGCTGAAGTTCTCAGAGACTTGCATCGCAATATCGAGGATCCAAGCAGGTCTTATAGTGAGAGGTTGCTATATGACGCAGCTTTTGAGAGGTTTTGCAATGAATATGCAGCAGCTCATAATATTAGCACTGAAGAAGCGATTGAATCTGTAAGAAGCATTCTGTCTGTTGAGAACGAGCCTATGGAAGCAGCGTAAGGTTTAAATTGACCTCCTTAGAAGTTATAGATATATCAAGAGACGCTATTTTTACTATGCTTAAGGTTTCACTACCAATACTTTTGGTCGCACTTTGTGTTGGCTTAATCATATCCATTTTTCAGGCGCTGACACAAATTCAAGAGGCGTCATTATCATTTGTGCCAAAACTTGTTGCCATCTCCATCACCTTATTGCTCAGCATCAATTTTATAGGTTCCAGCATGATGACTTTTACTGAAGAGTTAATGTCGATGATAATACATATTTGTAATTCTTGAAAAGTTTAGATATATGCTGCCTTTGCGGGGCGGCATAAGCTTTGTTGGCACGATTTTTGCTTATAGATTTATTAAGACGAAGAATTATAAGTGTATCATGATAGAGATAAATCTAAATATATTTCCTGGCAGCAGCTTGGAAGTAGGTGTTTGTGAAATAGCGGGTGAACTATTAGATGATAATGATAATGATTTTGCATCATATTTATTGCAACAAGATGCACCTATAATACACAAAGATGATAGTATAAACAATGAGTCTAATGACATCATTTTTGAAACAAATATTGCCCTTACTAATGTTTATAGCGCCTATAATCTTGTTGCTGAATTGCCACATCATCACAAAACTGATACCTACCAATATATTGATAATTTGCTGCAAAAAGAGACTGATTCTATAAATGGCATCAAAAATACACATATTATAGATCTTGATATTTCTAGCTTTGATCAGGATATAATTTTACCTACAACTGATATTAATTATCGCAATTATACAGACCCCATAGTTACCACGCAATTAAAAGAGGGGCTTCATTTTGATGGCGCACCACAAAATCTACTTGAAGAAGATGATGATATTATTCATTCTCTTGATGAAGATTTTTCTCTGTACGATCTTGATATAATACCTCCGCCTAATTACGATGAGCATAATTTGAATCACTATGATAAGATAGGATTTTTGAACCAATCAGTAGCTCTACCTTTTAAGATTGATGATGATATTACACCTCCAAAATTTGATTTAATCCATGATGAAAACGATTTTAATCCATCAAACAATGCTATACATACTATTAATATCATAGAGACACCAATGCCATATCATACAGATAGCCTTGCTGAGATAAAATTGCAACAAAGCAATGTTATTGACTATCAGAGCAATAATGAAGAAAATCCCCCAATACTTAATATTGAAATTGAAGAACAAAATGTTGATTTGAAAAAAAACTTTGATTTTCAAAAAATCGACAATAAAAATAATGCTATTAACCAATCATATGAAACATTGGATGTAGCAAAAGCAGAGGAGTATCACGTAGTTAACTCAGTGAATAATGTCAATTCTGTAATCAATAAGGAGGAAGTGGAGCAAGTAGACATTGAAATTTTTGATGAGCAGCAGATTAATTTTTACAGCTTACAAAAAAAATCTGAATATATAGCCGCATCACAAGCAGCAAAATATGAGAATCAGCAATTAGATGAAATGAGTGAAAGTATTAAGTTTCAAATTAGCATGCAACTATCTCAAAAACAAAAGATATCAGTATTTTCACTGTACCCAGAAAATTTAGGAAAAGTGCAAATAGAATTTCATGAAGATGGCATAAATACAAGTGTTTCAATAACTGCAGAAAAGTCTGCAACCACAGATATTTTGAACAAAATGTCTAAAGAATTGCGCGAAATTCTGATAAATAGTGGAATCAAAGCGGAAACCTTTTCTATGCAAATCGATTCCGTTAAAAACGATAATCTGAGTCAAAACACAGGCAATAACAGCAACTCTAAGCATCAACAAAGTCAAAACTTTGAGCGTGTTATAATCGATGTAAATAAAGGTGAAAATCATCCAACTATTTCAAATAACACCATTATCATGGCAGGTGTTATGCACAACACAAACTCCATCAATATTAAGGTATAAGTATGAAACTCACGACAAATGTGTCAGACATCCCTGTTTTTAAGGAAAAAAGTAACTTTAAAGAAGTAGAGGCGGCGGAAGAAAGAATAAAAAAGCAAAAAATGGAATTTTTCAAACTCTTGACGACGCAATTAAAAAATCAGGATCCATTAAATCCTATGGATACAACAGAAATGACAAACCAAATCTTTCAAATCAACCATGTAGAACAGCAATTGCATGCCAATAAAATTGCAGAGGAAACGCTGTCAGCGATCAAAAAAATTCAAACTAATAATAATTTACAATATATTGATAGATTAGTGGAATTTCCAGGCAATAAAGTCAGTGTATATGGAAATAAAGGGATCTTTAGTTACAACCTGCCACATGATGTTGAAAGCGCTAAAATCAATATATTTGATTCAAACGGCAAACTTTCTTATTCTCAAGCCATATCAAATAAAGCAGGTTACCAACAATTCATATGGGATAAGCCCGAACATTGTACAGATGGCAATTACACATTCAGCATCGATGCAAAAGATAAGCTGGATGAAAATATTGCAGTTAAAACATTTGGTCTTGGCAGAGTGGATAGCGTGATTAATGAACGTGATGGCAGTTATCTTGATGTCATGAATCAGAAGATCTCTTTAGATGGAGAATTAAGGATAAGAAGCGGAGCAGAAAGTACATTGCTTGATGATATTAGGCAGAAGATTGGAAATGTTGCAAATATTCTAAATAATAAGCAATATGGAGGCGCTGCAGATCATGAAATGATTGATAGATTTAAAAATGATCCAAAAATTTTAGATGCTATAAAAAATAATTTGAAATTTTAAACGTAATACCAGATCTGATTAGAATAGTATGACTGATATCTAAGGGTCGAAGTTGCATCGACAGCAGGGGTATAATACTATGGACTCGTTGATATTTTTCTTTTATACTGCACCATTATTTAGGCGAATTCAACTGGGTTTACTATAGTGAAGGTTTTTTTAAGCATAGGAACAAATATTGGTAACAGATTAGAAAATTTACGACAAGCAGTTGTTGCTATAAAATCAGTGCTGTCTAATGTCCGGACGTCAATTGTATATGAAACAAAGGCGCTATTACCAGATGGTGGTGATATAGCATGGGATATGCCATATTATAATATGGCAGTTAGAGGCGAAACTACTTTATCCCCACAACTATTGCTTGAGTCTATTAAAAGGATAGAGGCTTCAATGGGTAGAAAAGCAGGTGCTAAAAAATGGGCTCCTAGAGTTATAGATATAGATATCCTGCTTTATGATAATCAAATTATTAACCAAGAAAATCTTGCTATCCCCCATCCAGAGATGCTAAAAAGAGGTTTTGTAATGCTGCCATTAAGTATGATATCTGGCGCTACATTCCATCCTATTGCAAACAAGACAATAGAGCAGCTACTTCATGAAATGCCAAAAGAACAGCTGGCATTTATCAAGACTATTTCTCTTGAAACAAGGGTGATGGGGGTCGTAAATTTAAGCCATGACTCTTTTTCATTAGATGGCGTCACATCCATCAGTATGGCAGTTAACAAAGTAATGGATCATGTGTGTAATGGAGCTTCAATTATTGATTTTGGCCCCACCTCCACAAGACCTGGTGCTAATATATCTAATTGCATAGACATAGACTTTATATATCATGCAATGCATGAGTCAAGCGCTATGATCAAGAGCAAGAATCTATCAGCCTCTTTTAGTATTGATACTAGTGATTTGCGCATAATTAAAGCAATACAAGATGTGCCTCATTTAAGAATGATAAATGATGTAAGTGGTGGAAGCGATGAGATTTTTAAGGTAGTCAGGGATATGAATCTAGAGTATGTTTTAATGCACTCTCTTTCTGTGCCTCCTACCAGTTGTAAAGTTTTAGATTTTTGCGATGATATCGCGGATATTTTATTAAAATGGCTGGAAATAAAGCTATTAGATTTGCAAAAATACGATATAAGTGCAAAAAGCATTTTTTTTGATCCTGGAGTAGGTTTTGGCAAAAGTATGCTGCAATCATGGCAAATTTGTCAGAATATTGAAAAAATTGCTGCAAAAGCAAAAATACTCATAGGGGCTTCTAGAAAATCTTTCTTTGGCTACATATCCAAAGAAGAAAAAAGTGCTCTTGACATGCATACTGCAATCCTGTGTTCAGTTACTCAAGCAGATATAGTGAGAGTGCACAACGTAGAGGCTGCAATGAAGGCTTTAGTGACCAGAGATCTTGTCAAGGCCGTCTAAGTGGTATCTAAAAGATACTTAAGGAGGGGTTTAGACGGCCCAAACAAAATTCTGTTCTTCAAGAAATTTGATGGTGGAGACAAACGGATTCGAACCGATGACCCTCTGCTTGCAAAGCAGATGCTCTACCAACTGAGCTATGTCCCCATCAAGATTTTATTCTTTGGAGCGGGCGAAGGGAGTCGAACCCTCGACCCCAACCTTGGCAAGGTTGTGCTCTACCACTGAGCTACACCCGCATCAATAAAAACAAATCTCCCAGATGCTAACACATTATTTAAAAAATGCAAAACAATATTTTATCACTCATGTAAATAATTTTTTCCCAAGCCATTTAATGTAAAGAATGGTTGTTTTTTATCTTTTATTAGTATATATTCAAATATATAAAGAAGATTTAATATTAAATATGGTTTTTATGGCAAAGGATAAAGATAAGGGGAGAAAAGCTTCCGAGCAGCAAGGCACCGAGACGCAAGAAGTATTACTAAAGAAAGGCAAAGACATAGATAAACAAATCGCAGAGATGCGGAAAAAGAATACAAGAGGATATTTTAATGCATCAGGTGTCAGTAATGCCACAGCTGTCCTTGAGTTTAATGATGATATTGTACAAGAAGTGGCTCAAGAATTTGAAATTACGACAAATATAGAGCGCACTCAAGATTCGAAGGTGCAAAGTGTGGATAAGGCCATTCAGTTCGAAATAATTCATGACGACAAAACAATACGGAATCTGCAACATAATTTAGACCAAGACCTATATAATGCACTATGCGACAAAATGAATAAAGCATTTAATATTTCTGATGATGATGCAAAGAGCGATCCGCAAAAAGGTTTAAGATGCTTCTTTGAAAAAAATCTGAACATTGTACAATATAAAGTGACATCAGAAGACTATGCGCATGTTAGACAGTATATTAAAGATTGTGTATTGTACGGAACGAAAGAATTGCAGGAACGATATCACTATACCGATGCAGAGCTAGATGACATCTTAAAGATGGAAGACGATGAGTTGAGACATATAGAAAGGCTTGGTTTTCATATAGAAATTACAGAAGAATACGCTATATTTCTTTGCTCTAATTGTTTTGATCCTAAAAAGAGCTGCCTGGAGTATAATCAAGGAATAAAGCACTTGAATAATTCCACAGGTCTGAGCAATAAAGTAAGTCAGATTAATAATGCTATGGTTCCATGCAAAATCCAATTTTTACATGGAGATAAGGAGGGGCTCTCAAATACTATCAGAGCATATGTACGAGAGATTAAATCATATGGCGTTGTTGACAGTGATAATGGTAGTGAAATGGCTAGATTCAATCGAAGCTTACTTCATAGGAATCCCAAGCAATTTGCATCTGTAGTAGAAGGTATACAGTTTAATGATTCTTTGCTTAAATCTAGGGTGAAAAAGAAGGAAGATTCTCAAGAGAAAAAAGGAGGAGTATCGCAGGCGCAGCAAAAAACAGAAGATAATTCTGGCAATAATATAAAAAATCAGGACTTGTATCCAGATTATGATGTGAAATTTGAGGCACAAACTTGGACTACTGATGCACTTCAAAAGCTTCAAAAGCTTATCCACCCTCATACACACGCTGAAGGAGTTTCAACAGAAGAATTTCAGAAATTATTTGCAACAAAAGAATTAACACAGAATGATATTGCAAACCTATCATTATTACAAACTCTACAATTGATGACGCATCTATCAAAACATCAGGTTGAGGAATTAAAACCTGCCAAACCCCATCAAACGCGAAAAGTAGCGGATTCTGAGTTAGAGAAACAAGCCGATGACCTTGTAGAGAAAAATCTTGCTAATTTCACTCTTTTATCTAACTCGCTTGCAGAAAAATATAATCAGCATATTCAATCGCAAGGTGAAGATGTGAGTAAGGTAATCACGTTGTTAAAAGGGGGGGCATCACAAGAGAAGTATAACGCTGCAATTGCTAGGATGAAATCTATTGTCAAAGGTTATAATGTTGTCTCAGCGGGAGAAGATAATGCAATAGATAAGCAGCTATTAGCAGATATCATATTGCTCATAGGAGCTCAAACAGGGAAATTTTTAAGACCAAATCAAATACATGCTGTAACTGAAGCATTAAAAAATCCTCAAACACTAGCAAAACTTGAAACAGGGCAGGGAAAGACTGTAGTGTTTCAATGTTCTGCATTATATCACGCACTTTATGCTAAAAAGTATGGTATAGCAAGACCAGTAGTCATTCTCACTCATCAAGAAGATCTTGCATCTAGCGCTGCCAAAGAGATGCAGCAGATATGTAATATCATAGGCATCAAAGTATCTGGAGCTTCGAAAGCAGAGAATCAAAGATATCAAGCAGATATTATGTACCATGAAGTCACATCATTTTCAATGCAGGTAGCAAGATATCAAAGATTTGGAAAAAAGAGCTTCGATAATCCTAATGGTGCGCCTGAAGATTTTTGCGATATGATGAAGAAGATGCATCAGCAAGGTGCGATACTTGCAGATGAAGTGGATACTTTTTTTGACATAGACAGCAGCACAACTTTAAGATTTGCAACCCAAAACGGTGAGCAAAACGAGAAGATGCCAGATTTAATCAGAGCAATTAACGAAGCAGTGGATAAGGCTTGGAAAGTGTCAGAACAGGACCGTATTGGCGCATTGATGCAGAAGCAGGAAGTCATAGAAGTTCTCAAGGAATTAGGCTTTAAGGATGCAGAGAGTCAAAAAGCTATTTTATCTGGCGCTGTGAAGGCAAAACAGATGTCTTATTTAGAAAATTCAGACTTCGTTGTGCTGGAGGATAAAACCACTTTTTATCAAAAGGATAAACAATGCTTCCACGCCAAAAAGATTAACATTGTAGCGAAAAACACCACTGGTGTGTTAGATACTCAGTCAAAATGGTCTAATGGCGTGCACCAATTTCTTACAGCACGTGTCTGTGATCAGAAAAAACTTCCACCAGATGCAATGCCAATTCCACCATTTACATCAATGATAATTAGCACAAACATCCAAAAATCACTTCAGCATTGTAATGCCAAATTTATTCAAGGCCAAACAGCTACCCCAGGATCTGAGGCAAAAAGAGCAGCTGTTGCGTCCTCTGCTGGTATGGGCAAGGATTTTAAATATATCGAAGTTCAAAGAGCTCAAAAATCACAAAAATATGATGTAAAGTCAAATGTTGTAGATACGCAAAGCGAAAAATTCAAAGTGATAGCAGACAGACTTATTAGATCTCATAATGATGATGTTGGCAACACATTGGTCATTATGAAAGATATTGGAGAATGTGAAGCGTTATATGCGTTTTTACAAGATGCTTTACAAGATGATATGAAAGAGCACATCAAAACATTCACTGGTATTGATGCCGATAAAAGTGATAATTTGAAATCATCAGAAGAGGCAATAGACCATCTAAAACAAAAGGGGCCAAAAGTGTTGATATCTACCAATGTGGCAGGCCGTGGTTTTGACTTTACGGAAAATCTTAAAAATGTCGTAGTAGGGTGCATGCTAAGCAAAGAAGTGATGGCACAGGTTGCAGGACGTACAGGTAGGCAAGAAAATTATGGCGTGACCACCGTTGTAGTCACTGAATCAGAATGTGGACTAGCAAGCATGGAAAAGAAGCCTGCAAAATCATTTGCTGAGTTGAAGGCGGCAAGAGAGAAAAGCAATAAGGAAATATCTAGTCTACAAAATAAGATGCAAACATATAGCAAAATTAAGCATTTTATTAACGTTATAGCCAATATTTTTGGTCAAGATGTGTTTAAGGATGACCCAGCTATCGCCCTCCGCGCTGAACAACAAAAGTTGCAAGATTTAAATTCTACACATAGTACAAAGGTAAAAGTATTATCCAGACCGATAACAGCTGAGGAAGATATTCTTAAAAAGCAACAAGATAAGATAGAAAATAATATGCTAAACAAACATCTCTTAGCACAGGCTAAAGCGGAAATTATGGATTATGCACAAAACCAGTGGCATGGTTGTAAAGATGACAAGAAACTTAGCATTGAGCGGCTATTAGAGAGTGTAGACCATTATCTTACAACAGAAATAAAAGAAATCGCCGGTCAACAGACATATGATGAAGTTGTAGAAGCAGGAAAGGGGTTTATATCTAAAATGCTGCCCCAGCAAAAAAGCATTATCGCGTAGGGTTTGATAGCTTATTAAATGGCATAATTGAATTGCGGAGCAAGATGATTTCTATTCTGCGATTGCGTGAAGATTTAGGGTTTTCAGGGTCTAATGGATCTGTATCAGCCCTGCCAACAATGCTTGCCACGTGATCTTTAGAAAGGCCTTGCTCCACCATATGACGTCTTGCAGCATTGGCTCTATTGGTTGATAATTCCCAATCAGATACTTGCTTATTAATTGGTGCATCGCCATATGTTGTATGACCAGAAATTGATATAAAATTTGGTGAATACTTAATAAGATTCACAATTTTACTTAACACATTTTTTCCAAAGCTAGAAAGTTCATCGCCCCCTTGGCTAAACATGGGATACATATCTTGATCCATTATTTTGATGCTAAGGCCATGTGGTGTGACTTCAAACTTAATATTATCTTGAACATTTTGCATATCTGCATCTGATGAGACAACTTTTTTTAACTCACCTTCTACTATAGCAAATCTTTCGTTTTCCATCTCATCATCCATTATTTCTGTGCCTGACTGTGGCGTTGAAATGATATTGCCTTTAGAAAGTACACCATATTTTACACCTTGGCTTTTATCAAATTGACTTTCACCAGCATCATTTTTTGCATTCCCTCCTTTAAAGCCAATGCCTTGATTTCCAAACACGCCAACTGTTGGCTCAAAGTATTCAGCAATACCTGTCAATTTCTCTGAAGGCACAGCATTTAGAAGCCACAGCAGTAAGAAGAATGCCATCATCGCAGTGACAAAATCTGCATATGCTATCTTCCATGCACCGCCATGGTGACCATGATGTCCACGTGATATCCTTTTTATAACTATTATAGGAGCTTTTTCTTTTTGAGCGCTTTCATCTGCCATGCTTTTTTACCTTGCGATTTGTTCGATGTTTATCTATAGCTTTTTCTAAATCTAAAAAAGTAGGCTTCAAATTTACCGGCGCAGTTTGCCTTGCAAATTCAACAGCTATCATAGGCGTGTTCCCGTTGACGAAAGAAACAATACCAGATTTAATGCACTCCAGCATTTTTGCTTCTTCCATTCCAAATTTTTCCAAGTAATAACTAAGTGGCGCAACCACGCAGTATGACACTGCGATCCCAATAAATGTACCAAGTAAAGCTGCACCTATTTTATGCCCTAGCACTTCTGGCGGCTGATTGACGCTGCCCATAGCATTAATTACTCCTAAAACAGCAGCTATAATCCCAAGCGCTGGTAGTGTGTCGGCTAATTTAAACAGCGCATTGCTCATCTCATGTGTATAATTTCTTCTGATATTAATTTGGTCTTGCATTAAATTCTCTAGTTCATAGCTTTTGTTAAAGCCCATAGTGAGCATTCGCATATAATCGCAAAAAAAGATTAATGCCTCTCTTTTTTTTAAAAATTCTGGAAATTCTAAAAAAATCTGGCTTTGCATTGGATTTTCTATCTCTTTTTCAATCATCAAGGTGCCAGTTGTTTGTGCATGCCTAAAAAAGAAAAACATAAATGTTAGTGCGCTGATATAATCATCTTTGCGATAAGGCGTTCCATTTCTCAACCTTTTGATATTGAATATAATAGATTTCTGTAAATTTCTGGGATTTGATACAATAAACACACCAACGCCCGAACCTAATATGATAATTGCAGCATATGGTTGCAATAAAACTAATAAATTACCGCCCTCTCCTATGAAGCCTATTAACACAGATCCAAACATTAGGATGATTCCAAAATAAAAAAGCATAATTCCAACAGACTCATAAAAGAGAGATATATCTTTTATTAAAGTATTATAATTTAATATTTTCAATAAGATTTTTTTCTGTGGTGCCCAGAGGCGGAATCGAACCACCGACACAAGGATTTTCAGTCCTTTGCTCTACCGACTGAGCTATCTGGGCTTTTGATTGATTCTAAGAACTTAGCATGGTGGCGACCCCTACGGGAATCGAACCCGTGTTACTACCGTGAAAGGGTAATGTCCTAACCGCTAGACGAAGGGGTCATTAGCAGTTTTTAAAAACAAGTGCTTTAATAAGTTCATAATACTACATGCAACAAAACTAATCAAGCGTTAATTTATTTTTTATCATTTTTATTTTTATCGATGCGAATTGCTAGCAGAAGTGGTGTTATGCAAGATGTCTAATCAGAGCTGTCAGGAAATACTGCGATTATTTTGTTGAGCCGTTTCTTCGTTCTTTATTTTGTCGGCAAATTTTTCTTTACGGGAGCTATCTTTAGAACGCATCATGCTGTTTAAAACTTCTAATATTGCTTCAAAAATTTTCTTCACCACTTCTGTGAATGGTGATTCTTCCATACCTCTAAGAACTTTTTGAATGCACTCTTGTTGCTTTATAAATTGGCTAATTAAATATTTTTTTTCCTCATCTGTGACATTAAAATTTGATTCTGCTATCAACTGAAGTGTATTCATGCAAATCTCCACAGCCAGTTCTGCGTCATCAACCATTGGTGGAGCTTTGCGCTCATTTCTTATCATTGGACTCTTATCAAATTTATAGCCAAAATCATGGCATATTGCATATAAAGTATCTGTATTGAGATTTTTTCTTTCTATTGCTTTTATTATTTTATCCATATTCTCAGCAGGAGTCTCTTGCAGGCATAACTTGAGAATTAATACGGCTGCGGACGCAGGATTAATTGCAAAGTTCTTAAGTAAAAATTGATATACTGGCTGCTGCAATTTCCCGTTTGGACCACCAATACTTTGAACTAACGCATCTGCAAGCTGATTTTTCTCCTCTTTACTTTTGAACCATTCTGTGTATTTTTTCTGTATTTTGGCAGGCTTAATATTTGCCTTAAGCATCTTAAGTAGGGCATTTGCACGACCCTGAGTAGATGTATAAGGTAACAGAGTTTGTAGAATTGATTTATTGTCTTGATCGGATAATGAGTCTTGATCGGATAATGATGCCTGTGCAAAAATATCATCGATAGTAGCGATGTCGACCTGATTAGATTTCAACATCTCTCTTATATTATCTGTTTTGCCCGAATAGTACGCAAGTCTAAAAGCATCGATACTATCCTGAGGTGAGATGGTGATAGAGTTTGGCATAAAAATCAACTATTTTTAATAGCATTAATATTAACAATACAATAGAATTAATATTCTTGCAATATTTTTTTAAATATTATTTTTTTGGTCATTCGCTTTAGCGATATGATAATTAAATTGCTTGGAGTAATTGATATATACTGCTATAATGTAGTGTGTATACAAAAAATAAAATATCAAAAATGCCGCCTATTTTTAAAAAAATTCCAGAATATTTGCCAGATTTGCAGCAAAATTTTGCCGAATTAGTGGTGAATAATGCTTGTGGTGAATTAACTAAAGAACAACTATATGCGATATGTCTTGCAGTATCTTATAGCATTAAGAATGAGATTTTAATCAATGCATTCAATAATGAAGCTAAGATGGTGCTAGATGCAGCCAATATACTTGCCATAAGAGCTGCAACAATCATGGTTAAGCGTAATAATGTATTTTATAAAATAGTGACAGGATCTAGCGATCCTGAGCTTCAAAAGCAAACCATAAACTTGTTTGAGAGCGCTATATCAGCGCCTAATATGGACCAAATCACTTTTAAAATGGCGATGCTCTCAGTATCCATGGTTAACAATTGCAATAGATGTGTGGACTTTTACACTGCTTGGCTAATTAAGCGTGGTGTGGGGTATCAGGCCATAACCTCTGTTGCCCGGTTAGTTGCAGTTCTTTCATCTGTTTCTGATGCACTTGAAATAGATGCACTTAGAAGCTATGATTATGGGGCTTGGTAGGTATTTTATGCAATTATATCCCAAAATAGCCATTATAGGGAAGCCAAATGTTGGAAAATCCACATTATTTAATAAAATCTGTGGTAGAAGGCTGGCCATCACACATGATAGACCTGGCGTTACCAGAGATGCAAAAACTTATTTAGTGAGCGTGGGTGATTTTACCTTTGAGCTTATTGATACAGCAGGAATAGATGGTAAAATGGATGATGCTTTCGGTGTGCTAGATTATACGAGCAGTTATTATGCATCTGCAGATTTGCTTCTATTTGTTGTAGATGGTAGGAATGGTGTGACGGCACAAGATTTGGATTTGACAGATAAAGTGCGTAAATTAGGAAAAAACGTCATTCTTGTTATTAATAAATGTGAAAATGATGAAAAAATAGATTTTAGTCAATTTTTGCGACTAGGATTTAAAATTTTTACCAGCATCTCTGCTGAACACGGCATGGGAATGAACTCATTATGGCTCAAAATACAAGAATATTGCAAGGAATATAGCGCACTATATCCAATTGAGCAAGATGAAGAGGATGCTCCAACTGTCCCTGTCAGCGTCACTATTGCAGGTAGGCCAAATGCAGGTAAATCCACTTTATTTAATGCGTTGTTAGGATTCAAACGCTCTATAATATCAGAGATCAGCGGCACAACCAGGGATTCTATAACACATGTTATACATCATGATAATCATACTATAGAACTAATTGATACTGCTGGGCTTAGAAAAAAATCCAATATTATTGATATTGTAGAAGAGTTGTCGGCCTCTGAGACTATTAATGCCATCAGAAGATCCAATGTAATTGTGATGTTATTAGATGGCACTTGTCCATTTGAAAAACAAGACTTCAGTATTTTAAGGGTCGCTATTAATGAAGGTAAGGGAATTGTGTTAGTAATTAACAAGTGCGATTTATTATCCAATATGGGCGCGTATATTGAAGATATTAATGATTATATCGCCAATAAACTTTTTGAACTAAAAGATTTGCCGATAATTTATATATCTGCATTAAAAAATCAGAATATAAATGAAATATGGAGCGCAGTAATCAGTTTGTATAAGACTAGCAGCAAGACGATTAATACTGGACCTTTAAATAGATGCTTGCTCCATGCGCAGGAGAGGCATATACCGCCGCTTGGATCAAATGGCAAGAGGATTAGGCTAAAGTATATGACGCAAGTTGGAACAAGGCCGCCTACTTTTAAAATCTTTGGCAATATGGTCAATCAATTGCCAGAAAGCTATCAAAGATATATCTATCACTGTATCAAAGAGAAATTTGAATTTAAAGGCATACCGATTAGAATTTTGTATTCTAGCACCAAAAATCCTTATCATAAAAGTTCTTAGAAATGCAACATGACATACACATCTTAGGCCTTACTCCTTCATCTCAATTGCAAATTGGTGAGTTAGAATCTGTGGTTGAGTGGTGTTCTTCTGTTGGAATTAAGCTGGATTCTATGTATAATCCGTCATATTCTGTAAATGCAGCAATTGATGATCTGCAAAAATTAAAAGATAACTTTATTACTGCTTTTTCTAGCCCCAGCACAAATATATTATGGGCGCTTAGAGGCGGTTATGGCAGCGCATTTTTAGCAGATGAGATCTCTGAGAATCTCTATAGAAATTTGAAGCATAAAATCTTAATTGGTTGCAGTGATATAACTGCTTTATTCTTGGCACTGACAAAATCATATGGCTATAAATGCATACATGCTCCTGTTGCAATACAAGTGTTGGATAACTTAGCAAATACTGAGTATTGGCTTGAATTATTACAGCTGTTTCAGGCTGTGCAGAATAAATCTTCATGCAGGTTTTTTATGCCTGATTTAAAAGCGATATATACAACAATCCCGCGCACAATCGATGCAGTGACAATAGGTGGGAATCTGACAGTAATTACAAGCTCAATAGGTACAAAGTGGCAAATAGACTGTGCAGATAAGATATTGATGCTAGAAGATGTGGATGAACCATTGTATAAAATTGATAGAATGCTTACACAGTTACTACAATCTGGCATACTATCTTCTGCAAAAGCCATAGTATGTGGTTCATTTAATAATGCTGATGAGGATTATTTTACCCCTGTTGAATTGCTTGAGGGATTGCAAGCAAAATTAGGCATACCTGTTTTTTATAATGCAAAATTCGGTCATGGGAAAGAGAATAGCGTATTTGCAATTAATCATATTGCAAAAATAGACCATAATGATGCATATGGATGGCATTTTGAGCAACACATAGATTTCAGTTATTTATCATGAAGCACTTTGCAATTGTTGTGGCTGCAGGATCTTCTGCAAGAATGGGTGGTAATATACCAAAGCAATATCAGAAAATTTCAGGAAAACCAATGGTTTCTTGGTCTATAGATGTATTTTTAAGCAATAAAAACATCAGTGGCGTTGTATTAGTTGTGAATCAGAAAGATGCCATCTTTTACCAAGATATACAGCGTATACAGGATGTACACATTGTTTTAGGTGGGAATTTAAGGCAGGATTCCGTCAGAAATGCTGTTGAATATTTAAGCCGGTATAATCACAGCACTCAAGATATGGCAACCGATATAGGTGTTTTAATACATGATGCAGCAAGGCCCTTTGTCAGCCAATGTTTAATTGATAAAGTCATCACATCTTTAAATAATGGGGCTGAAGCTGTAGATATTGGCATTGATATTGTAGATACTATTAAATACTACAGTAGCGTAAGTAATGAAAAAATAGACAGAAATCAGCTTTATGCAACACAAACTCCGCAGGGCTTCAGATTAGAAAGCATTTGCCGCTTACATCAAAAATATCAAAATACAGATATACCCTTTACAGATGATATATCAATGGCATTATCAGATGGCATTGATGTTGATGTTGTTATAGGGGAAAAAACAAACTGGAAAATCACTTGTGGTGATGATATGATAATATCACAAATATATGCAAAATTCTTATTAGAAGGTAAGATTTGATGACATCACAACGAATTGGCATGGGATTTGATGTTCACAAATATAAAAAGGGTAATGGTCTTTTTATATGCGGAGTTTTTATTGAATCGGATGTGAGGGTTATTGCGCACTCAGATGGTGACGTTGCACTTCATGCACTTATGGACTCTATTTTAGGTGCAATTGGATTAGGAGATATTGGCGTACATTTCCCACCTACTGATGATAAGTATAAAGGAGCAGATTCTAAAGGTTTGCTGAAAGAAGTGTTGGATATGATGAATCTCAAGGGGTTTCAAATAGTGAATGTAGATATAACGATCTTGTGCCAAAAACCTATGATCAGTCCTTATAGGGATGTAATGAAAAAGACTGTTGCAGATATTGTAAAAATTAGCCATGATAGAGTTGGGATAAAGGCAACTACAACAGAGGGGCTAGGATTTTTGGGCAGAGTGGAAGGCATTGCGGCTTACAGTATATGCTCATTAAGTGAGTTATAATAATTTATGTATCAGTTTAACAAAAATGCTAAAATAGATGTACCATTTTCATGGTACTCAGTCATATCAACATGGTTCTATATTGGTATGATTCGCCTGATGCCTGGCACCTTTGGAAGCCTTGCTACATTCCCATTATATTATATCCTGCTTTGCTATAGCGTTGATTTAGCAGAGTTTGAATTTTATTGCCAAATCATTTTAGTGCCAATTTTCCTCTTAGGGTGGCTTGCCATACATGAGTTTCAAAAAAACATCCGCATCTATGATCACAGCTCCATCGTCATAGATGAGGTCATCGGAATGCTTGTTGTCATGG
>JACCDK012204069.1_pt1 | contig 21180 bp, 16 predicted proteins | sample 7445871 | NCBI WGS metagenome assembly JACCDK01 (sample SAMN15323436, study PRJNA562643) | freshwater metagenome | isolation source: river surface water | place: USA:Blue River Watershed | collected 2017-08-15
ATCATGGCTCACAAGAAAGGTGTCGGTAGTTCGAAGAATGGTAGAGAATCACACTCAAAACGTTTAGGCGTTAAGATATATGGTGGTCAAGCTGCAATTGCTGGTAACATTATCGTAAGACAAAGAGGTTCAAAACATAATCCAGGAGAAAACGTATATATTAGTAAAGATCACACTTTACACGCTAGAGTTGATGGAATTGTTAAATTTCAGAAAAAAGCTGGCGATAAGTCGTTTGTTTCTATTATTCCTTTTGAAGCATAATCTAAATTTATTTTAGATATCAAAAAACCCGTTCTATTCAGAACGGGTTTTTTTGTGCAGTAAAAAATAAAAACCATCCTTTCGGATGGTTTTTTGTTATTCTTTCATTTTGAATGTATCCATAAATGCTGTGGTGTAATTTCCTGCAACATACTCTGGATCTTCCATTAATTGTCTGTGAAACGGGATGGTCGTTTTAATACCTTCGATATAAAACTCATCTAAGGCGCGTTTCATCTTGTTTATTGCTTCTTCTCTTGTTTGCGCAGTAGTAATTAACTTAGCAATCATCGAGTCGTAATTTGGCGGAATTGTATATCCTGCATAAACGTGAGTATCCAATCGCACTCCGTGTCCTCCTGGCGCATGTAAAACAGTGATTTTACCTGGCGAAGGGCGGAAGTCATTGTATGGATCTTCGGCGTTAATACGGCATTCTATAGCGTGTAGATTTGGGAAATAATTTTTTCCAGAAATTGGCACACCAGCAGCAACCATAATCTGTTCTCTAATTAAGTCATAATCTACAACTTGCTCAGTAATTGGGTGATCTACTTGGATACGGGTATTCATTTCCTTGAAGTAGAAATTTCTATGTTTGTCAACTAAGAATTCTACAGTTCCTGCTCCTTCGTATTTAATATATTCTGCAGCTTTTACAGCAGCTTCTCCCATTTTATTTCTCAATTCATCGGTCATGAATGGAGATGGAGTTTCTTCGGTTAATTTTTGATGACGGCGTTGTACTGAGCAATCTCTTTCAGACAAATGACATGCTTTTCCATAAGAATCTCCAACAATTTGAATTTCAATATGACGTGGCTCTTCAATTAATTTTTCAAGATACATTCCGTCATTTCCAAATGCAGCAGCCGATTCTTGACGTGCACCTTCCCAAGCTTTAAGTAAATCTTCTTGTTTCCATACAGCACGCATTCCTTTTCCACCCCCACCAGCTGTAGCTTTAAGCATAACTGGATATCCAAATTCACTAGCTAATTTTTCAGCTTGTTCATAGGATTCTAAAATTCCAACAGAACCAGGCACACAAGGCACACCTGCTTCAATCATGGTTGCTTTAGCCGAAGCTTTATCTCCCATTCTGTCAATCATTTCTGGTGCTGCACCAATAAATTTGATTCCGTGTTCTTGGCATATTTTAGAAAACTTAGCGTTTTCTGATAAAAATCCGTAACCTGGGTGAATAGCATCAGCATTAGTAATTTCGGCAGCAGCAATTATGTTTGGCATTTTTAAATAAGACAAATTACTAGGTGCTGGACCGATACAAACAGCTTCATCTGCAAACTTCACATGCAAACTTTCTGCATCAGCAGTAGAATAAACTGCTACCGTTTTAATGCCCATTTCTTTACAGGTTCTAATTACTCTTAAAGCAATTTCCCCACGGTTGGCAATTAATATTTTTTTAAACATCTTTTATGATTAGATTGTTAGACAATTGGATTGTTGGATTGTTAGATTGCTTAGTCATTTGCTGACGTTCACGTATTGGATTATTAGAAATTATTATAAAATCTACTAATCGAAAAAATCTAATAATCTAATAATCTAAATTATGAAGGATCTACTAAGAATAATGGTTGATCAAATTCTACAGGAGACATATCATCAACAAGAATTTTTACAATTTTTCCTGAAATTTCAGCTTCAATTTCATTGAATAACTTCATTGCTTCAACAACACAAAGTACATCTCCTTTTGAAATTGCAGACCCAACTTCAATAAAAGCTGGTTTATCTGGTGCTGGTTTTCTATAAAAAGTTCCAATCATAGGTGATTTAATAGTCACATATTTAGAATTGTCCTCAGCCGCTGCAGGTGTTGCAGGTGCTGCTGGAGCAGCAACTGGAGCTGGAGCAGCCGCTTGTGGAAGCGCCTGAGGCATTGGAGCTTGTTGTAAATAAGTGATTTCTGGAGAATTCCCTTCTACAGTAGTTCTGATGGTAATCTTTACATCTCCTGTTTCTAATTTTACTTCTGCAACTCCAGAATTGGATACAAATTTAATTAGATTTTGAATTTCTTTTAAATCCATAATTAATTGTTTTAGTTATAGTTTATTGTTTGTTATAAGCCCATTTAAGGTAGATTGAACCCCATGTAAATCCACCACCAAAAGCAGCAAAAATAAGATTATCTCCTTTTTTAAATTTATCTTCAAAATCACTTAGCAACAAGGGTAATGTTGCTGAAGTAGTATTTCCATATTTTTGAATATTAACCAATACTTTATCTTCTTCAAGTTCCATTCTAGAAGCAGTGGCGTCAATAATTCTTTTATTTGCTTGGTGCGCAATTAACCAACTTACATCCTCTTTTGTTAGATTATTGCGTTGCATGATTTTTTCACTTACATCTGCCATTCCAGAAACTGCATATTTGAAAACCGTTTTTCCATCCTGAAAAACAAAGTGCTGACTGTTTTCAACAGTATCTTTAGATGCTGGTAAAATAGATCCACCTGCATCAATTTTTAAATATTCTCTACCTATCCCATCCGAACGAAGGTATTCGTCTTGTAATCCTAATCCTTCATAATTTGGTTCAAATAATACAGCCCCTGCGCCATCTCCAAAAATGATGCATGTTGCTCTATCGGTATAATCAATAATTGAAGACATTTTATCGGCTCCAATTAACAATACTTTTTTATATCTACCCGATTGAACATAGGCAGCAGCAGCAGACATTCCGTAAAGAAAACTAGAACAAGCAGCAGATAAATCATAAGCAAATGCATTTACAGCGCCTATTTGAGTTGCTACATATACCCCAGTTGTTGCAACAGGCATATCTGGTGTTGCGGTAGCCATTATCACTAAATCAATTTCCGCTGGATTAATGTTTCCTCTTTTTATTAAATCTTGAGCAGCTTTTATTGCTAAATAGGAAGTTCCTTTTCCATGATCTTTTAGTAATCTTCTTTCTTTAATTCCGGTTCTTGATGTAATCCACTCATCATTAGTATCTACTAAAGTTTCAAGAACTTGATTAGATAAAACGAAATCTGGAACATACCCCCCGACAGCGGTAATTGCAGCTGTAATTGTATTCATAATGTTGATTTAGCGCCCCTTTTTTATTGTAAATTAAAAGAGGTGGAATTTACAAAAAAATATTTAGTTATAATTTAAAATTCATAAAAAACAAAAAACTCTCACAGGAAGTGAGAGTTTAAATGTAAATTTAAATATAGATTAAGCAACAGCCTCAGATTTATCGATAACTACTTGTCCTCTATAGTACATTTTACCTTCATGCCAGTATGCTCTGTGGTATAAATGTGCTTCTCCTGTAATTGGACAAGTTGCAATGGTTGCTGCAGTTGCTTTGTAATGTGTTCTTCTCTTGTCTCTTCTTGTTTTGGAGACTTTTCTCTTAGGATGTGCCATTTTACTATATTATTTATCCGTTAATAGTTGTTTTAATTTGTCCCATCTAGGGTCAATATTTTCTTCTTTTTTATTTTCTATTTTTTGTTCTTTAATCGTAAGTTCAGAAAGTTTCTTTAAAGCCTCTGTTTGAAGAGTTCCGTCTTTAATGCCAGGGTGAACTCTTTTAAGTGGAACCGACAATACAATCATTTCATAAATATATTGTGCTATATCTATTTGATGCTCGCCATGTGGAAGCACTAAAAGCTCTTCATTATCATCGTTGAATTCTTCTCCAAATGTTACAACTAATTTAATCTTTCCTTTGATTGGTAAATCAAAGATTTCATTAGTTAAATCACAAGGAACTGTAACAGTTCCTTTGTGCTTAAAGGAAAGCTCCAACATGGTGCTTTTTTTTTCTAAAACTACATTTACTTGAATAGCACAATTTTCATACTCGTGATATTCAAATTTATCAAAGAACGCTTTATTGATTTGAAATTCAAATGGATGTTTTCCTAACTTTAATCCTATGAAAGGAATTAAAAATTCATTTGTAACTTTCATTATTTCATCAATTTGCCCTAACTGAAGATTCAGCTTTGGGAGTGCAAAGATATAAATTTATTATAAATCTAAAAGACTTATCGGTATTTTTTTGAATATTACTTTTTTTCTTTCGTTTTTAAAGGATCTTTGGTCAATTCAACATACTCATTTCGTGCATGAAAAGTATCTATTGCCAAATACACCGCTTCTTTAAACGAACCAAAATCGGCTACTCCTTTTCCTGCAATTTCATATGCAGTTCCATGGTCTGGGGAAGTTCTTATCTTATTTAAACCCGCAGTATAGTTTACTCCTAAACCAAAAGATAATGTTTTGAAAGGAATTAAACCTTGATCGTGATAGGAAGCTATAACTGCATCAAATTTTTCATATTGACCGCTCCCAAAAAATCCATCTGCCGGATAAGGTCCGAAAACAAAAATTCCTTTTTCAAATAACTTCTTAATGGTAGGCTTAATTACGGTCTCTTCTTCATTTCCAATAATGCCACTATCACCAGCATGTGGATTTAATCCTAATACCGCAATTTTTGGTTTATTTATTTTGAAATCCTGTTTTAGCGATAAATTAATGGTTTCTATTTTTTGAGTAATTAGCTTCTCTGTTAGGTGTTTTGCAACATCATTAACCGGAACATGATCTGTAAGTAATCCAACTCTTAAATTGTCTTGTACCATGAACATTAAGGCGTCACCACTTAATTCTTTATCTAAATAATCGGTATGCCCTGGAAATTTAAATTCATCCGATTGGATGTTGTATTTGTTAATAGGAGCAGTTACTAGCACATCAACCAAGCCTTCTTTCAAAGCTGCCGTAGCGGCCATAAATGATTTAATTGCATACTTTCCAACCGTTTCATCGTTTTGACCAAAGTTGATATCAACACCTTCTCTCCAAACATTAAGTACATTAATCTTCCCTTTAATTAATTGGTCTATTCGATCAATTCCGTGAAGTGCCACTTCCGAATTTAAGTTTCTTTTGATAAACGAAACAATCTTCACATTTGCAAAAATTACTGGCGTGCAAAGTTCTAACATTCGAGTGTCCTCAAATGTTTTTAATATTACCTCGCTTCCAATACCGTTTAAATCTCCAATTGAAATTCCAACGATTATATTTTCTGCTTTTTTCATGTGGGTTGTTTCTTATTTATTCCTACTTTTGAAATGCAAATTTAGTAAAATAAAACGACAAATGTTTACAGGAATTATTGAAACGCTTGGAATTGTAAATGGGCTTACAAAACAAGATGGAAACTTACATATCACTGTTAGTTGCCCACTAACAAGCGAATTAAAAATAGATCAAAGTGTGGCCCATAATGGCGTTTGTCTTACCGTTGTTTCAATAGAAAACAACAACTATACCGTTACCGCAATTCAAGAAACCATTGACAAGACAAATGTGGGTGATTGGAAAGAAGGAGATTACATTAACTTAGAGCGCGCTATGAAGCTTGGCGACCGACTTGACGGACATATTGTTCAAGGACATGTGGATCAAACAGGGATTTGCAAAGCAATAGAAGAAACAAACGGCAGCTGGCTATATACATTTTCCTATGAAGCTAGCTTAAACAATATTACTATTGAAAAAGGGTCTATTACTGTAAATGGCGTTAGTTTAACGGTAGTAAATTCTTTAGTAAATGAATTTAGTGTAGCTATTATTCCATACACCTATGAGCATACTAATTTTAAAACTTTTTCAGTAGGCACTAAAGTTAACTTGGAGTTTGATGTAATTGGGAAGTATGTTGCGCGTTTAAATTCTCTTAAATAAAATAAGATTACTTAAATAAAAAAGCTTCAAGAAATCTTGAAGCTTTTTTTATATTTATAAAATGCGAAAATTAATGCTGGAATAACTAACATTATCATTTCATTTGATAATGGTAATGGCGGAGGAGGCAAAGGTGCGGCAGGTTGAGGCGGATTGTTGCTTGCAACACAAATGTTGCAAAACAACAATACGATAAATGCCGTATATTTTTTTCCTATTAGAATTTTCATAGTCGGTAAAAGTAAAAAAAAAAATGTTCTATCAAAATTAATTTAAACAAATAATTTTTTTCAAAATTCAAATTTAACAATAGTGGTTATTGTTTTAAAGTAAGCCGTCGCAATTTCTTACGACGGCTTATTTAATTGAATATAGAATAATTAGTTTTTTACTATTTTCTGAGTGAAATTTAACTCCTCTCCACTCACTTTAAGGACATAAATTCCAGATTGTAAATTGTTAAGATTTAATGTTTTTTCAACATTAAAATCTTCGTTAAGATATTCGGTAACAATTCTTCCATTGATGTCAATAATCTGAATAGTTGCTTTACCAATATAATTATTGATTCTTACATTTAGGAACCCATTTGTAGGGTTTGGATATACTTTAAACAATTCTTGATTTTGAAAATAATCTACACTAAGAGTACAGTTAGCTCCAGGAGGGAATGCAGTGAAATCTTCAACTTGATCATTACAATCTTGGTTACTTCCTGCAGATGCATTTAACCCAACTCCTCTTCTTCTAAACACTTCAGCAATCATACAATAATCTTGACCGCCTGTTGTTGCTTGATCAGCTGCAAATAATGCATCTCTAGCCGAAACAACAGTAGGACTACATGGTTGTAATTTTAATCCATCAAGTACCAATCGCATTACTTTATTATTACCTCCTGTACCGGTATATTTATTGTCATCATATCCGTATTTGTCGATATATGCCCAAGCTAAATCCCAAAGTACAGTAGCCCAAAAATCACCAATTACATATCTGTAAGAAGTATTTGCTGGATCATCAGGAATTGGAGAATTAGAATTCACATAGGTTAATGGGTTAATTGTCATATCGGTAGTATATGGATAAGATCTTAAACCACCACCATTTGTTGGTTCACTTAAAACAAAAGTAGCAAGACCTTTAGGAGTTGATCCTACATCACCCGGTTTAATTTGCAACATCATTGCAAACCAATCAGACCAACCTTCTCCCATTTGATCATAATTTTGTAAACAACTTGAATTTGCTCTACCACCAGCTAATCGAGTTGAAATACCATGGCCAAATTCATGTCCAATAATACCATTATCTAAATCGCCATCTGTATTAACAAATGGTTGCTTTTGTAATTTAACTACAACTGGGCCATTTTGCATTTCTGCTATAATAGCTTCACCAACTTCTTGAGTAACAAATACTGCTGGAATGGTAATATTAGCATCAGCTCCACTCATTGTTACTAATTGATTCACAACATTATTTACTACAATAACCGCAATTGCACCAGCATTTTGAGCATTAATTACTTTTGTAACGAAGGTACAATCTCCTCTTCTAAGTATAACTATTTTACCGCTTATTTGAGCAGCATTGGAAGCTGGAGTACATGCTATTGAAGTTGAAGGGTCGGTATCTAAATACAGAACTAATTCCGATTGAATTAAATCTGGTGAAGAAGGAACTGGAACATTTCCTGGGTTGAAACCATTTTCTGCTGAATAGTAATCTCCAGCAATTGATGAAGGTGACATTACAAATAATGATTTCGGACCATAATTCCATAAATACATTTGCATTCTAGGTTTTTGACCATCAACAGGGGTGCTGAAGTTTGCATTATTTGTAGTAGGAGTAGCAGCAGTTGATCCATCTTGAGCATCTGCATACACAAAGTCTCCTGCAGCTGGTGCAGTAACTGTAGTGTAATTGTTATTTTGGAAATTACCATTTGCTTCGTTAAATCCATAATGGTGCCATACATCATGAAGAATATTATTCATGTAAAACAAATTAGTACACGCGGCATCTATATAAGTATTAGCAGCAACTGTAGTTCCTGGATAAGGATAATCAAAAATAAGTCCTGCATTCGTAGGAGCATAACCTGTAGCAGTTGAAGTTGTTGAATGTGCAAGCGGATTTGTATTTGCATAATCTGCTCTAGCCCATACGTTATTTCCTCTTGTATAGGTATAATTTAACGATGCCGTTGTACCTGTTAAAGTATTTGCATTATGCCACCCTCTTGGAGAAGCTGTTGCATTTTCTGGATTTGCAATAAGCTGTCTTGTTGTATGATTTGGACTTTCATAGTTAAATGGGATAACTCTGTAACTACCGCCTTGAACTTGTGTTGGAGCAAATGCATAATCTTCCTTAAATAAATTTCTGTAAAATGAAAAATTAGATTTTGAAAAAGCAGCATCATTATGCTCAAAATTACACGATATCACCATATCGTTTTTTTCTAATAGAGTTCCATTTATAGCGTCTATTCTAACGCTCCATAAGTGTTTGTAATCTTGAGTATAAAAAGTATAATTCCAAGCTAGTTTTAAAGTGTTAGAAACTGGTTGAAAAACTAATTTTGCTGTAATAGGATCTTCAGTTAAATTTCCATTAGATAATTTATATTCTTTAGAGCTTATAGTCTCTGTAATATCGGTAACAATTGGATTTTCATTTAAAGCAATTAATGCTTTTTGAAATGCAGCAACAACAGATAAACTTGGAGTTGTTGTATTTACTTTTTGACTAATATTTGGAATAAAACCATTTAATACATTAATGATTTCATCGTTTTTTACCCAAACATTTGAAACTGCATTGTATATTTCAATACCTTGATATTGTTGCGCTAACCAGTAGGTATCAATCTTTGTAGACTCTGAATTACCTGTACTTTGGATGTACCAATCATTAATATCCTGACTAGTTAAATTGAATTTTGCTTTGTTTTGATCTAAATGCGATTGGATTTTTTCTTTGCTCACTTGAGAAAAACCTAATACTGTAAACAAAAGCATTAATACCGAAGTAATTTTTTTATTCATGATATAATTTTTTTAGAAATCCATACGGATGAATTTCAATTTATAATATAAATTGTTGGTTAAGTGGCACAAACATAATTTATTTTTTTCCGAAATACAATTAATGCATCAGAAAATCAAAAAATTAACAACTTTATGCTGTAATAATTTTGTTGTAAAGTACTGCTTTACCATCTGTTAATAAAGATACAAAATGGCAAATATGAAGTAATCGTTCATAAGTGCTTTCTTTTTTCACCAAATGTTTTTCGGGTAATATTTTTAATAATAAAGAATCATAATTGGTTTTGACACCATCAAAATCATTATTGTATGCCGTACAGAATTTATCTAATAAATTATTGATGATTTGATATCCTGTAAGCTCTTTTTCAATAACCTCTCTGCTTTGATAAATCTTCTTCACGCTTAATTGAATGATGTCATCAATTTGTGCTTTATATTTACTTTTATCCATTAATGCATAAGGAAACTCACCTTTTAAAATTGCTGCTTCATTTTCAATAAATACGCGAACAGCATCGTTTATTAAATTGCCAATTGCCAAAGCTCGAAGGTAACTTATGCGGTCCTCTTTATTGGTTAATGATTGGTATTTTGGCGTATCAATTGTATCTTTTACTAATTTAATTAGATACTCAAGTGCATAATCTTCTGAAACCAATCCCAAATTGATTCCGTCTTCAAAGTCAATAATAGTATAACAAATATCATCTGCTGCTTCTACCAAATATGCCAACGGATGTCTTTCATAACCTATATCGTTACCTGTTTTATTTGGAATTAACCCCAATTCTTCTGCAACTTCTTTAAAGAAATCTTTATCCGATTGGAAGAAGCCATACTTCTTATCAGAAATGTTTTGGGTTGGCTTTTTTGGCAAACTTTCTTTTGGGTATTTCATAAATGCACCCAAGACTGCATACGTTAATCGAAGCCCTCCTTCTATTCCTAGCCGCGAACTTGTTAATACCGAAAATCCATTGGCATTACCTTCAAAATCTATTAAATCTTGCCATTCTTTTTTGGTTAATTGGTCTTTGTATTTTTGACCATTTCCAATAGAAAAATATTCCCCAATAGCTTTTTCTCCCGAGTGACCAAAAGGAGGATTTCCAATATCATGGGCTAAAGAAGCAGCTGCTACAATGGCTCCAAAATCATTGGCTTGAAATCCGTGAATTTCTTTTAGGTGTGGGTATTTTTCTATGATTTTTTTTCCAACCAATCTTCCAATTGATCGGCCTACAACCGAAACTTCTAAACTGTGAGTTAATCGCGTATGCACAAAATCCGTCTTTGAAAGCGGAATAACTTGTGTTTTATCTTGCAAACTACGAAAAGGCGCCGAAAATATTATTCGATCATAATCTACTTCAAATCCCAATCGGGTATCATCTTGCTCCGTTCTAAGTCGTTTACTTGTGTCTCCTTGTCTTTTTAGAGACAACAATTGTTCCCAGTGCATCATATAAGTATGTGTTTATTCCTTTTTATTTGACAGAAAGAAATTTCTAGATTTCTTTGGGTATTGATTATAGCTTTTATCACTCGGATTAGCAATGACACTTTTTATATTAATCTCATCCCCTAATTTAAAACTTGCTTCGGTGTATTGATAATCTAATAAATATTCCCCACAAAAATAATTTCCGTTTTCATCCTTTTCAATTATTCCGGTGTAAATTCCTTTTTCTTTAGCCATTGTTTTATATTATTTGTTTCAAATGTACGAATTGAAATAGTATTATGCTAAAACAAAAACAGCTATCATGTGACAGCTGTTTTATAATATTCAATAATTTAATTTTCAAATTAGGAACCACACATTTCGCAGTCGTCTCCACCGCTACCAGCAGCATTACGAGCACGCTCAATCATGGCAGCAAAATCTTCTGCAGTCATTTCTCCATTTTCAACTGGAGCAACAACCTCAACCGCGTCTGCTGGAAGGGCCTCAACTTTAATAGGCTCTTCTTTTTTATCATTATTTAAAGTAAACTTAATTGCATCAACTGCTGCTTTCGTTCTTAAATAATACATTCCGGTTTTTAAGCCGCTTTTCCAAGCGTAAAAATGCATCGAAGTTAATTTAGCATAGTTAGCATCTTGCATGAATAAGTTTAACGATTGCGATTGGTCAATGAAATAACCTCTGTGACGGCTCATGTCGATGATGTCTTTCATAGACATTTCCCAAACTGTTTTGTACAATTCTTTTAAATCTTCTGGAATATTCAATCCTTGAACCGATCCGTTATGACGCATTAATTCTTGTCTTAATGATTCATTCCATAATCCACGCTCAACCAGATCATTTAATAAGTGTTTGTTCACCACAATAAATTCACCAGATAATACTCTACGCGTATAAATATTTGAAGTATACGGTTCAAAAGCTTCGTTGTTTCCAAGAATTTGAGATGTAGAAGCTGTTGGCATTGGCGCAACTAAAAGTGAGTTTCTTACTCCGTGTTTCATTACCTCTTTCCTTAAGCTAGCCCAATCCCATCTTCCAGAAAGTTCTTCGTCTTTAATGTTCCAAAGGTTGTGTTGGAATTCTCCTTTAGAAATTGGAGAACCTTCATAACTTGAATAAGGACCTTCTTCTTTTGCCATTTCCATAGATGCAGTAACGGCAGCAAAATATAATGTTTCAAAAATATCTTGATTTACTTGTTTTGCCTCATCACTTGTAAAAGGCAAACGCATCATAATAAAAGCATCGGCTAAACCTTGAACTCCTAATCCAACTGGACGGTGACGCATATTTGAATTTTCAGCTTCCACCACTGGATAGTAATTTCTGTCAATTACTTTATTTAGGTTTCTAGTAACACGCTTAGTTACATTAAATAATAATTCGTGGTTGAATTGTCCGTTTTCAACGAACATTGGCAACGAGATAGAAGCCAAGTTACATACTGCAATTTCGTCTGCAGAAGTATATTCCATAATCTCAGTACACAAGTTTGAAGAACGAATTGTACCTAAATTCTTTTGGTTAGACTTTCTGTTTGCTGCATCTTTATACAACATGTATGGCGTTCCAGTCTCAATTTGTGATTCTAAGATTTTTTCCCAAAGCTCACGCGCTTTAACTGTTTTTCTTCCTTTTCCTTGCTCTTCATAAGAAGTATATAGCGCTTCAAATTCTTCGCCATAAACCGTATCTAATCCCGGACACTCATTAGGACACATTAAAGTCCAAGTTGAATCTTCTTCAACTCGTTTCATGAATAAATCGGAAGTCCACATTGCAAAGAACAAGTCTCTTGCACGCATTTCTTCTTTTCCGGTATTCTTTTTTAAATCTAAAAAGTCGAAAATATCAGCATGCCAAGTTTCTAAATAAATAGCAAAACTTCCTTTTCTTTTTCCACCACCTTGATCTACATAACGCGCTGTGTCGTTAAATACACGTAGCATTGGAACAATACCGTTAGATGTTCCATTAGTTCCACGAATGTAAGATCCTGTTGCACGAACATTGTGAATAGCTAAACCAATTCCTCCAGCCGATTGTGAAATTTTAGCCGTTTGTTTCAACGTGTCATAAATTCCATCAATACTATCGTCTTTCATAGTCAATAAGAAACATGAAGACATTTGTGGTTTTGGAGTACCCGCGTTAAACAAAGTTGGTGTAGCGTGTGTAAAGAATTTTTTCGACATTAAGTCGTAGGTTTCAATAACCGCTTCTAAATCGTTCATGTGAATTCCCACAGCAACACGCATTAACATGTGTTGTGGACGCTCTACAATTTTGCCATTAATTTTAAGCAAATACGAACGCTCTAAGGTTTTAAAACCAAAGTAGTCGTAATTAAAATCACGATTGTATATGATATGAGAATTTAAAAATTCTGCATTTTCTTGAATTACTTTATGTACTTCTTCCGAAAGTAACGGCGCATGTTGATTGGTTCTTGGGTTTACATAATGATACATTTCGTTCATTGTTTCCGAGAACGATTTGTTGGTATTTTTATGTAAATTCGAAATTGCAATTCGAGCTGCTAATTGCGCATAATCTGGGTGAGATATAGTCATTGACGCAGCAGTTTCTGCAGCCAAATTATCTAATTCCGACGTAGTAACTCCGTCATAAAGACCTTCAATTACTCGCATTGCCACTTTTACAGCGTCAACTAAATCATTCAAACCATAGCATAGTTTTTTAATTCTATCTGTGATTTTGTCAAACATTACTGGCTCTTTGTGGCCGTCTCTCTTTACTACGTACATAAGTTTTTGTTTTTTGAAATAGAAAATCCCTTCTCTATTTCGGGTTATTTGTTAGTTTTTTTGGAGCTTTTCCAGCTTTCCGTTGCAATCTTTTATTTTTAAAGAAAAAATAAAAGGATTTTCACTTTAATCTGGGCTAACCCAAATTGTAGCTTAAAATGGTATTGAAAAATTTAGTCCGCCGAATTAAAAATCGGCATCGAAACTAATTTTACTAGACTCTGAATCCGAATTCATAACACCCGCTTTTTGGTATTCGGCAACTCGTTTTTCAAAGAAATTGGTTTTCCCTTGAAGCGAAATCATATCCATAAAATCAAACGGATTAGAAGAATTATAAACTCTTTCACATCCTAATTCTACTAATAATCTATCGGTAACAAATTCTAAATATTGCGTCATTAAAGTTGCATTCATTCCAATCAAACTTACAGGAAGTGATTCGGTGATGAATTTTCTTTCAATATCTAGGGCATTGGTAATAATTTCTGTAATTCTTGCTTTCGATACTTTGTTTACCAAATGGTGGTTGTGTAAATGCACAGCAAAATCGCAATGAAGCCCTTCATCACGCGAAATAAGTTCATTTGAGAAGGTCAATCCTGGCATTAAACCACGTTTTTTCAACCAATAAATTGAGCAAAAAGATCCAGAAAAGAAAATTCCTTCCACGGCAGCAAATGCAATTAGTCGCTCAGCAAAAGAATCTGATTCTACCCATTTTAAAGCCCATTCTGCTTTTTCTTTAATAGCAGGAAAAGTCTCAATAGCATGGAATAATTCGTTTTTTTCTGCTTCGTCTTTTACATAAGTATCAATTAAAAGCGAATAGGTTTCACTATGAATGTTTTCCATCATTAATTGAAACCCGTAGAAAAATTTTGCTTCTGGGTATTGCACTTCGCTAACAAAGTTTTCTGCTAAGTTTTCGTTTACAATTCCATCAGAAGCAGCAAAAAAGGCTAAAATATGCTTGATGAAATATTTTTCATCCGCATTTAATTTGGTATTCCAATCGTTAATATCCGAATGCAAATCAATTTCTTCTGCAGTCCAAATACAAGCTTCTTGTTTCTTGTACCATTCCCAAATATCGTGATGCTTAATTGGAAAAATAACAAAGCGATCTTTATTTTCTTTAAGAATAGGTTCGATGAAAGACATAATCTATTTTTTAGGGTTTTTTTAACTATTTTCTACTGTTACAAAGGTTGTCAATTTTAAATAAAAATGAAAGTCAAACTTATTCACAATCAGCTTTAGTTTTTAACAATGCCCAATTATATAGACGTCGCAAAGGATTTATTGTAAATTATTGTTTAACAGTGCTTTGTACTATTATTTAAAAGCTAAATTCCATTGTAATAAGGGATTGAAGGGTTTTATATCCATATAGATATCGAAAAAATTCATTAAAAAAATAAACAAAAAAAGTCACGGAATTTTCCGTGACTTTCTAATTAAAAATAAAAAAAATTATTTGGCGGCGTTATTGTCAATATATGTTTTATTTCCGTTTTTATTGATGTAATATTTACCTCCATTTGGTCCCGTAAATACTTTTTGCCCATTGTATTCTCCACTTACTTTATCGACAGATTTTGTTGCTTTTTCACGAACTTCTTTTTGTGCCGTTGTTGCCTTTGATTTGGCTTCTTTTTTTGTTTCTGAAACTTTGTCTTTAACCTTGGCTACTTTTTCCTTTTTTTCTTTCACCACTTTTTCAGTAGTTGCTTTGGCTTTTTTAACCTTTGTTTTGGTTTTTTGAGCATAAAATGTGTTAGACAAAACAAAAACTAAACACACTAAAATCAATTTTTTCATAAATTTATTTGTTAAAAATTACACTAAAAATTAAGTATTATTTTTTTACAAGAGTTGATTTTTGCAGTCTTTTAAACATTAAATAAATTTTAGAATTTATTAAAACCAAGAATGCCAATTTGAAAAGCAACTAAATCCTATTTTATAGAAATAGGTTAAAATATTATAATTCAGCGTATTAGATGTTAAAAAAAGGCTCTTAATTGAATATTTCCAGTGTGAATAGTTTGGCTAGTATCTGATTTTCTTCCTTGATAATTAATATTAAGGTCCAAATATTGGGTAAGGTTTTTCTGTAAAAGTAAGCGCCAAGTTGAATTTTTTCCGGCTTGCAAGCCCTCCAGCATCTGAAAAGCAACTGGCGTTTGTTGATCGCCAATAAATGCATTATTATATAAGGAGTACTCTCCGTTAATTGTTATCTTTTTTTCACCCGAATACGTAAAAGCTAGCCCAAGTCGTTGCTGGCTCAATCGCTCCAGAGAATTTATCGTGTTTTCTTTGTTTTTATATTCATAAACAATGGATAAACTTTTATTGTTTGTAAACAAATAAGAAACTTTTGGGGCAAGGGCATAATTATGCAACTCAAAATTTCTAGACGCATAATTATCCGAAATGCTAGTTGCTTTTGATAGCGACGAATCCAAATTAAACAACCATGTTTTATGAACTAAATGGGCATATTGAAGTTGGTTGGATTGCGAGGTGTTTTCTTGAGATCCTATTGAGAGCAAACTTTTAACATGACTATTTAAAAATGTATAGGTGATTGAATGGTCTTGTTTTCCTCTATTAAAAAACAAACTATTTCTAAAATTAGTATTCAATGCCAGTAAGTTATCCAAACTAGTAGAAAACGGGTTCAAATTAAAATTATCTGAATTTCGAAGAATTTTGCGATCCATCGAAAAAGAAGTTTGGTTGTAAAAATGCGACAACATTTTTTTAAATCCTTTTTCATTCATCCACTGCGAGGGAGATAATGTAATGGATTGGGAGAATTTATTTTGATGTGTTTTTACAAATATTTGATTGGGTAAAAACACCCGAATGTACTTCGCCTGATCTGGAAACGGAGCCACCTCAAATTCTTGTAACTCTTGAATTCCGTTACCATTATAATCATTCCACATATAAACTCCCTGCCCAGGATTAACTTGTAAATAGGTGAATTCTTGCTGAGCAATGGTTCCCGAAGCCGTTTCATAGGCCGAAGTAACCTGAATTTTTTGTTGAAAATAGGAATCGTTGTATAAAATTCTAGAATTCAATGAAGGTTCAACCGGCTTTAAAGGGTCGTTAAAATTTAAGCGTCTGTAATTCACAAATGCAGATAAATTGGTTCTATGATTTTGAATTAATTTGGATTTAATATAATAGGAGTCGGAGATATTTACGCGTTTTAAAAAACCGTTTTGCACACTATCGTTTACGCGGTGCAAATAACCTACTTCTGCATATACTTTTAAACTATCACCCCGACCAATAAACCCGCCAAACTCAGAATATTTCTGACTTAACGCTGATAAATTATTGGTGGAAACCAATTTTTCTTGGTTGTCTTCAGCTCTAAAACTTCCGCCAATCCAGTTTTTTTGAAAATGATATTTTGCTATGGTTTGATTTCGTGCAAAAGTAGAATTAGAAATCGTACCCGAACTTTTTAAATAACTCCCTTTTTGAGAAACCACAAAATTCTTGTCTTTAACATTCGCCTGAATTACATTTCGGGTCCCCGAAAAACTATCGGCAAAATCTAATTTTTCCAATTGATATTTCACAAATCCGTTATTTTTTAAATCAAAATTTAATCCCGAAACCAACAAACTTTGGTTACCCGATGGATTTACAATATTCCAATCGCGATTGAATTCTATTGTAAATAAGCGCTCAATGGTTTTAAAGTTACTTTGAATTAATTGATAATTTGCAAAAGCATCAATTAGAAATTTACCCGAATACAAGCGTTGCTTGGCATTAAATTTACTTGCAATTCCTTGATTATTGGAATCATCAAGATTGGAATATAAATTTAAATCATTATTACTTACCCCTAGTTCAAAGTCGAAGCTGGTTTTTTCAGAAGGATTGAATTTACCTAAAAAAGTAGCAATCTGAAGTTTCGTTGGCGCTACTAATTTAATCACGGGTTCATAATTCCCTTGTGGAACTCCTCCAATAGGAGCTATATATTCATAAATTTTACCAATGGCAGCACTACTAGAAAGTATGTAATTTCCTTGATTGTTTCCTACCAAAGTAAATTTTACATTGTATAAAACATCGGTAGAAGCATTCGAATATTGAAAAATTTCTATCCCTCCCAAATTGACTTTTTTATAAAGTATTTTGTTTTCCGAATAACTGTCTAAATATGCCGAAGGCGCAACCATCAAGGCAGGATCATCCCCAGCATTTATTAAATTATTGACTTGATCAGAAGTTAAATTTTGTTGCAATGGTTGGTTTTTCACATCGTTTTCAGAATACAAAAACCCGCCAACACTCCATTTTTCTTCTTCATGGGTTGCCCCAGCATAAGTGACAAATCGAGTAAAATTTCTTTCTGAATATTGGTATTCAATCACAATTCGCATTTCGGAAGTGATTGGAAAAAGAGAAGTAAACCTAATTTCCCCCGCATTATAATCAATCACATAATCATTGTTTTCACCTCTTTTTAATAAAATACCATTTACATACACCCGCTCTGAGCCAGATATTACCAAAACATACAATTCACCATTGTTGCCTTTAAGTTTATAAGGCCCCTGATTTCCTTCTTTTCCTATAAAACTGCTTTTAGCATATTGCCCTCTTACAAGTGCTGCCGAAGCAAAAATGTCGGTTTTACTTTCCGGGGTTCCAAGTGTGAAATGGGTAGAAAGACCTTGCACTTTTTTATTGAAATTCAAGAATTTCGACTGTCTGTTTTCAAGAAATAAATCTCCCGCTCGAATGTTCCATTTATCAGAATACAGTTCGATAAATATTTGATCAAATTCATCTAATTTCTGCGAATAACCGCCACTTTGCAGTGGAATATTGGTGTCTTGAATGGAAGCCCTAATGGAAACTTTATTTGAGATTCGGCCGGTTATTTGTAAATCGAGATTGGAATTAAGAGTTGAATTTTGGTTGTTCCCAACGGTAATTCCTCTGGTAATGCTCCCAGATGTATTTAGCCCGTCAAAAGGCTTGAAGGGTTTTATATTATCTCGTTTTAGTGCATATAAATTCCCTGCTTCATTTGATACTATACGGGCATCATCATAAATAGAATAAGACTTGGTAAGGAATTCAGGGAATTTTAAATACCGAATTGTAAGGGAATCTTGAGCAACAAAATTATCCTTAAAAATTAGTTTGGCTTTTTGAAAATCTATTTTATAAAATGTGGTGTCAACAAGATTTCCTTGTTTATCTATAATTTTAAAAAAGGATTGATTGATGCTCACCTTATCTATGGTGATGGTGTCTTTGGAGAAAGCAATTTTTTTGTTTTTGTATGGCGTTTCAATCTCCTGAGCCAAAATGCCCGAAAAAGAGAATAGTAGAATCCATAAAAAACTATTTTTTAACATAAATAAGATAACTCTTAAATGTCAAAAGTAGTATTTATTATTCGAAAAATTTGTTCAGAATTTATTCCTTAGTAACCACTTGCATGGTTTCTCTTGAAATTTGTTTCAATAGCACTACTTTGTCTTTTTCAACCATCTCGGCAGCCTCTTTAGTGAAGTGGCGAATGGTGTACAAGGATACATTTTCGTTATATGAAACCTTGAATTTTTTTGCAAGAATTGCTCTTAATTCATTGAAATTTCCAAATTTATCTTCCATACAAACCGAAAAACTAATTGCCGAGTTTTGAATTAAACTCACTTTCATTTTGTATTGGTGAAATAAAGCAAAAATCTCGCTAATGTTTTCCTCCATAATAAATGAAAAATCAATAGACGATAATGAAAGTAATAACTGATTTTTCTTAACAATAAAACAAGAAGTTTTAGGTTCTAAATCTTCGCCTTTAGAAACACTTGTCCCCGGAAGTAAAGGGTTTATAAATGATTTTACATACAACGGAATTTCTTTTTTCTGAAGAGGTTGTAATGTTTTTGGGTGAATTACAGAAGCCCCGTAAAAGGCCAGCTCAATAGCTTCTTTGTAGGAAATTTGATTCAACAAAACGGCATTTTCAAAATACCTTGGATCGGCATTCATAACCCCCGGAACATCTTTCCAAATAGTTACACTTTCTGCACTTAAGCAATAAGCAAAAATTGCAGCCGTATAATCTGATCCTTCACGACCTAAAGTGGTAGTAAAATTATTTGGATCCGAACCTATAAATCCTTGTGTGATATTTATGGTTTTAGATTTTATTCCTTTTGAAATTAATTTTTTTGTTTGTTCCCAATCAACATTGGCGTCACGATAATTGGTGTCTGTTTTAATAAAATTTCTAACATCAATCCAATTGTTTTTAAGTCCTTTTTCATTTAGATAATAACTTACAATGGTTGTAGAAACAATTTCTCCATAACTTATTACTTGGTCGTAAACGAAATTATAGTTGGGCGATTTATTACTTCTTAAAAAATATTCTAAATCGGCTAGGTGGCTATTAACGGTAAAAAAAACTTCGTGTTCTTCGTCTTCAAATAAATCCAATAAAATTTGGTTATGGTATTTGCGAACATCCTGAAGCGATGCATTGAATGCACTTGATTTTTCGAAGTAATTTTTAATCACCACTTCAAGAGCATTGGTAGTTTTACCCATTGCCGAAATTACCAAGAGCACCTCATCGGCACCGACTGTATTTAATAAATTGAAAACGTTTTTTATTCCTTCTGCATCTTTTACGGAAGCTCCTCCAAATTTAAAAACTCTCATATTTTTATAAATTCCAATTGTTAAATTTCAAATTCTAAATATTCTCCAAAGCTATTAAAAAACAAATTAATTGTTACGAATTGGAGTTTAAAAATGCATCTATTGCCTGTTCATCCATTTGAACCAATCGCCATTCGGGTAATACCTTGGCGCCTGTTTTTTCATAGAAATCGATGGCATTTTGATTCCAATCTAAAACCGACCATTCGATTCTTCTCACGCCATCTTTTTTACCTTGTTTGATAATTTCTTTGTAGAGTGCCATTCCTGCTCCAATTCCGCGGTGTTTTTCTTGAACAATTAAATCTTCAAGATGGATGGTTTTACCTTTCCAGGTTGAATAGCGATAATAATAGAGCGCTATGCCAATTATTTGTTCCTCTAATTCGGCAACAAAGCATTGAAATAAGGGGTTTTCAGAGAATCCATCTCGAACTAAATCATCAACAGTTACCACAACGGCATCGGGCTCTTTTTCAAAGACTGCCAATTCTTTAATTAAAGATAAAACAGCATGCATGTCAGTGGGAATTCCTTTTCTAATTATCATAAGTCATGAGGTAGTAATTATTTGATATTTAAATCAAAACAAAGGTAATTTTAATTTTGTAAAAAAGAAGCTATAAATCCTTACATTTCTTATGTTTTTTTTAAATATTAAATTACATTTGCGGTCTAACTACAACGATTTCGTAAAATGGAAAACAAGAACACTACTTTAGGAGAGTTTATCATTGAAAATCAAAATGCATTTCAATATTCTTCAGGAGAATTATCTCGTATTATTAACTCCATTCGATTGGCAGCAAAAGTAGTTAATTATAAAGTAAACAAAGCCGGTTTGGTTGACATTGTAGGTGCTGCTGGAGAACAAAATATTCAGGGGGAAGACCAACAAAAATTAGATGTTTATGCTAATGAAATATTTATTCAAACTCTAATAAATAGAGAGATTGTTTGCGGAATTGCTTCGGAAGAAAATGATGATTTTATTACTGTAGCAGGTAACGATGAAAGTCATAATAATAAATATGTAGTTTTAATGGATCCATTGGATGGGTCTTCCAATATTGATGTGAATGTTTCGGTGGGAACCATCTTTTCAGTATTTAGAAGAGTGACTCCC
>JACCDK011389732.1_pt1 | contig 21173 bp, 19 predicted proteins | sample 7445871 | NCBI WGS metagenome assembly JACCDK01 (sample SAMN15323436, study PRJNA562643) | freshwater metagenome | isolation source: river surface water | place: USA:Blue River Watershed | collected 2017-08-15
AGAGCTCCAAAGAGCAGCTCCTTTTTGCCCTCGACTGAATCAACAACAATTTGAGCTGTTGCTTGAATGCGACTCAAAGCAGGTCACCCTGACGAAGGTATGACATGTACTTCCTCCTATGTGGTGTAGATGTGCATCAATGATGAACCTGCTGATGCTCTTCTCATAGAACTGAAGGTGTAGTGTCAAAAAGGCTGACTGGTCAACTAAATACGAGGAATGGTCAGCGCCTTACAAACTACAGAACGATGTTTACAAGCTTAGGCGCGCGAGCAATTACCTTCTTAGGCGTTGCCCCTGCAAGCTCTTTCGCAATATCAGGATGTGCAAGAGCTGCAGCTTCAAAGTCGGCATCAGAAATCGATGGAGAGACATTGATGCGCCCCTTGATCTTGCCGTTAATCTGAATCACCGCTTCAACCTCATCGGCAACAAGAAGTGCTGGATCAACCGTTGGCCAGCCTGCCACAGCAATCGCGGGCTTATGTCCTAATCGCTCCCACATCTCTTCTGCAGTGAAAGGAGCAACGAGTGAGAGCATGATTGCAATCGCCTCTGTTGCTTCACGAACCGCAGGATCTGCGGCTCCACATCCAGAATCAATCGCCTTACGTGTGGCATTGACAAGTTCCATCACGCGAGCAATCGCCACGTTAAATCTGAATGACTCGACGGCAAATGCTGCATCATGAAGAGCCTTATGTGTTGCCTTACGTAATCCAAGATCTCCAGTTGAGAAATCAACACCGGGCGCTGATGCAACATCGCCGGATAAACGCCATGCACGGCTAAGGAACTTCACAGAACCTGCAGGAGAGACATCTGCCCAGTCCACATCATCTTCTGGTGGGCCAGCAAAGACCATTGAAAGGCGAATTGCATCGACTCCATGGTTTTCAAGCTCATCTGAAAGTCGCACCAAGTTACCGCGGGATTTAGACATAGCAGAGCCATCCATCAAGACCATTCCTTGATTGAGAAGGCGGGTAAATGGCTCGTTAAATCCAAGCATTCCCATGTCATTTAGAACTTTAGTAAAAAAGCGCGAGTAGAGAAGGTGCAAGATTGCGTGGGTTACGCCTCCCACATATTGATCTACCGGCAACCAGGTATCGATATCGGCGCGAGAGAAAGGCTCTTTATCGTTTGTCGACGATGGATAACGCAAGAAGTACCAGGAAGAGTCAACAAATGTATCCATCGTGTCTGAATCACGGAGCGCTGCTGCGCCACATGAAGGACAAGTTGTATTGACCCAATCAGTTGCAGCTGCAAGTGGTGACTGTCCCTTTGGCTTGAGATCAATATCTTTTGCATCAGGAAGTGTGAGCGGAAGCTGCTCTGATGGAACAGGCACTTCACCGCACTTATCGCAGTGGATGATAGGAATTGGTGTGCCCCAGAAACGCTGGCGAGAAACAAGCCAATCGCGCAGACGATAGTTGCGTGCTGATTTTCCAAGATTCTTCGCCTCAAGATCGGCTGTAATGCGAGAAATTGCCTCTGTCTTGTTAAGGCCATTAAGTGATCCAGAGTTAATAAGAACGCCATCACCAGTAGTTGCAACGCCTGTCACAGCTGGATCTTCTTCTTCGGATTGGACAACAACGCGAACAGGAAGGTTCATCGCCTTTGCAAAATCTAGGTCACGCTGATCATGAGCCGGAACAGCCATGATTGCGCCCGTTCCATAATCGGCCAAAACATAGTCAGAGGCCCAGATAGGCAACTTCTCACCATTGACTGGATTAATTGCAAAGCGCTTTAGATCAACACCTGACTTTGGGCGATCTGTTGCAAGACGATCGATATCAGATGCAGCCTTTACGGATTCGAGATAAGAATTGAACTCGGCTTCAACGGGACCGCCTGCAGCAAGTTCAGCAGCGAGAGCTGAGTCAACTGCAACGACCATAAATGTTGCGCCATACAAAGTATCGGGGCGAGTTGTGTAGATGGTGACGGGTTCGTTACGACCTTCAATGTCGAATTGAACGTTGGCACCTTGTGAGCGACCAATCCAATTGCGCTGCATCTGAAGAACTTTCTCAGGCCACTTGCCCTCAAGTTGCTCCATGTCATCAAGGAGACGATCTGCATAATCTGTGATCTTGAAATACCACTGATTGAGCTTCTTCTTCGTCACAGCGCTATCGCAACGCTCGCACAGACCCGCAACTACTTGCTCGTTGGCAAGAACTGTCTGGCATCCTGGACACCAGTTGACCGCTGAATCCTTACGGTATGCAAGACCACGCTTATGAAGTTCGATAAAGAGCCACTGGTTCCACTTGTAGTACTCAGGATCACATGTGTTAAATACGCGATCCCAGTCAAAGGAACATGCATAGCGACGCATTGAAGATTTCTGTACAGCGATGTTCTCGTAGGTCCAATCGCGAGGATCTGCATTGCGCTTAATTGCAGCGTTCTCAGCAGGAAGACCAAAGGCATCCCAACCGATGGGGTGCATCACGTTAAATCCCTTTTGAATCCAGTAGCGAGCAATCACATCACCGAGGGCATATGCCTCTGCGTGGCCCATATGAAGATCCCCTGATGGATAAGGGAACATATCCAGGACATACTTCTTAGGACGTGGGTCCTCAGGACGACCTGACTTAAATGGCTCGATCTGGTCCCAGATTGGTAGCCACTTCTCTTGGACGTAGGCAAAATCGTATGCCGCGTGCTCCTGAGGTTCTGTGGTCATTGTTCAATCCTACCGTGTGGAGATAAGGGGAATCGAACCCCTAACCTCTTCCATGCCATGGAAGCGCGCTACCAATTGCGCCATATCCCCGCAATCTAATCAAATTCAAAGGCCTTCAGCTCTTGAATCTCATTAGTCCCTACTTCAGCCCAAAGATTACCTTATTGAATCGGGAATTACTGAACCACTATCTTGGCCTAGAACAGGCTCGGGAATTGATCCCGCATTGTGCTCGGTGAGAAGCCATCCCTTTGGTGAATGTGAAAGCACAGACCATGAGGCATTAGATAGCCCGCCGATCTTGGACCACATAGGAATCGGCAATTCAAGAAACATTCCAATAATTGATCGAGCGGTTCCACCATGAGTTGCCACCAGAAGAGTCTGGCCATCTTTGCCTTCAAGGAATTCATCAATGGCAGCTTTGGCCCTCGCGCCAACTTCACTACGTCGATCACCAGTGCCACCTGCAGGGTTGTCTCCACCCAGTGACCACTCACGTAAATTATCTAAATCAGTTGCGCGAATCTCTTCGCCAGTTAGGCCTTCCCATGCTCCACAATTTGTTTCGCGCAGTCTGGCATCGATGGCAATCTCTAAACCTGAGATATCTGCAAGAGCTTGAGCCGTCTTGCGTGCACGTTGCAAATCACTGGAGATGATTGCTGTCGGCTTCATATCAACAACTAGGCGTGCTGCATGTGCTGCCTGATATTCGCCCACAGAATTAAGTGGAATATCTGTATGGCCTTGAAACTTATTTGCCACATTCCAATCTGTCTGGCCGTGACGCCAGAGAATGATTGTGTTAGCCATTGACTGCATCCTCAGCGCCTTCAGGTGCTTCCTTAATTTCCAGTGGAATCACAGGGCAATCATTCCAAAGACGATCGAGCATGTAGTAGCTTCGAAGTGTCTTGCTCTGAATATGGACGACTAGATCTGAATAATCGAGAAGCGCCCACTCTTCGCTGATTTCACGACGCACCGGCTTATCTCCGGCAAGACGCAACTTCTCTTCTACCCAATCAGAGATTGCTGAAACCTGGCGAACGTTCTGAGCTGTAACAATAAGGAATACCTCAGAGAGAACGGCTTGCTCAGAAAGATCGAGTGCAACGAGCTCTGTTCCGAATTTGTCGGCAGCAGCTTGAGCGGCGATCTGAGTGTGGGCGATGACGCTTGAGCTAGCTGACATAGAGGTTATTCTCCTTGATGTAACGATTTACAGATTCTGGAATCAGTTCTGAGGTGTGTGAGCGTACCTGAGTTGCAGAGACATCAATTGCATCGATATCTCGCGCTCCTGCAACGCTCAGACCTGGACGAGAGATGACTTCAAGGCTGACCATCTGAAGTAATTCTTCTACTCGGTGCCATTGATCGAGCTTGGCAGCGGCATCGCTACCAACAATAAGGACGATCTCATCATCAGGATATGTCTGGGCAACTGCTTCGACAGTGTCGATGGTGTAACTAGGTCCCATCCGCAGAATTTCTATCGGATTGACTTCAACTCTGCTGCGAAGCTCAGAGGGCAACTCGTTAATTGCTAGTTGGCACATCGCCCGACGAGCTGCACCGCTTGCAACAGGTGCATTCTCGCGAAGTCGAGGCTCTCCCGCAGGAATTACAAGAATGCGATCAACTATCTCCTCCTCAAGAAGGGATGTGATCACGCGCATGTGGCCGTTATGTATCGGATCAAATGTTCCGCCATAGAGGCCTAAACGCATATGTAACTACTTGTCGAGACGAAGAACGACGTAGAGAAGAAAACTCATAATTACAAAGGCGACTACTCCGAAAGCTACAGGTGAGATTGGGAGTTCGCGGACTGTCTCAGAGAGAATCAACATGGGGCAAGGTTACTACTTTCCTGCAAGAAGCTCTAAGAATGCAGCCTCATCGATGATTGTGATGCCTAACTCTTGCGCCTTGGCCAGCTTTGACCCAGGGTCTGAGCCAACAAGTACATAGTCTGTCTTTTTAGAGACAGAAGATGATGGCTTTCCGCCGTGAGCAGTAATGGTCTCTGCAATGGAGTCTCGGGTGAAGTTTTCAAGGCCACCGGTAACGACAAAGGTGAGCCCGGCCAAAGTTTGAGGTTTTGACTCCCCCACAACGTTACGCATTGCAACACCGGCAGCGCTCCACTTAGCGATAATTTCTTGATGCCAATCAACGCTAAACCACTCGAGAATTGATTCAGCAATGACAGCACCGACACCATCGATATCTGCAAGCTCTTCAACCTTTGCCGATGAGATCGCTTCCATTGAGCCCAATCTGGATGCGAGTGCTTGCGCAGCCGTTGGGCCCACATGGCGAATCGAAAGAGCGACAATAGTTCGCCACAGTGGTCGACTCTTTGCCTCTTCAAGTGCTTTCAGAAGCTTCTCAACATTTTTGCCTGGTGTTCCATCTTTCTTTGTGAAAAACGATGATTGAATCAACTTATCTTCGGTCAGATCAAAGAGATCTCCCTCATCTTCGATAATTGAATCCGAAAGAAGTGCGATAGCAGCTTCAAGACCCAAGACATCAATATCAAGGGCTGCGCGAGAGCCAATATAGAAGATTCGCTCACGCAACTGTGCAGGGCAGCTTCTCTGATTGGTGCAACGAATATCCACATCACCTTTGGATACCGCCTTGAGTTCAGAAGAGCACTCTGGGCAATGTGTTGGCATTACAAACTTCTTCTCTTTGCCTGTGCGATCTGCAAGGACTGGCCCTAAGACCTCAGGAATAACATCTCCTGCTTTGCGAATGATGACAGTGTCACCAATAAGAACGCCTTTGCGCTCAATCTCTTCCTGATTGTGAAGAGTTGCATTGGTAACCGTTGAGCCCGCGACTTTAACTGGCTCCATAAATGCAAACGGCGTCACTCGTCCCGTGCGACCGACGCTGACTTTAATATCGAGCAACTTTGTCGTGACTTCTTCAGGTGGATACTTATATGCAATCGCCCACTTAGGAGCACGGGAGGTGAAGCCAAGTTGGCGCTGCTGCGCAATTGAGTCAACTTTGATCACAACGCCATCAATCTCGTGCTCCACATCATGGCGATGTTCGTTGTAGTACTCAATAAAATCTAATACTTCTTTGCGGGTTGCACAGACCTTAAATCGATCAGAGGTCGGAAGTCCAAGTTTCTTCAGAGCGGCATAGGCATCAGATTGGTTGGCAAACTCAAGGCCATCATTTGCTCCCACGCCATGCACCACAACACTGAGCGGTCTTGTTGCTGTAACACGTGGGTCTTTCTGTCGAAGCGATCCTGCGGCAGAGTTGCGGGGATTAGCAAAGAGAGCTTTGCCTGCCTCTTCTAGTTCTTCATTGAGTTGATTAAAGGCAGCAACGGGAAAGAAAACCTCGCCGCGAACTTCGATCTGTCTAGGAACGCTCTTTCCTTGTAATGAATGTGGAAGGCCCTTGATGGTCTTCACATTAAGAGTGACATCCTCGCCTGTGACACCGTTTCCTCGAGTGAGGCCGCGAATCAACTGACCATCTTGAAATAGAAGATTGATTGCAAGACCGTCGACTTTGAGTTCGCAGAGATACTGCGGAGAAGGTGATTCTTTCTCAACACGATCAAACCACTGCTCAAGTTCTTGCGCATCAAAGACGTTATCAAGGCTCATCATCTTCTCGATGTGATCATGCTGGGCAAATGTTGTGGAGAATCCACCGCCGACGCCGAGAGTAGGTGAATCTGGCTCGAGGAGCTCTGGATGTTTAGCTTCTAGCGCTTGAAGCTCCTTTAACAACTGATCGAATTGAGCATCACTGATTGTGGGTGCATCAAGGACGTAGTACTTAAATTGATGGTCGCGGATCTCTTGGGTGAGTTCGCTAATGCGATGGCGGGCTTGATTGCTCATGCAGTCTCACAAATCGTTGCAGAGGCGACAACACGATCACCATCGTAAATCACCATCGCCTGGCCGGTGGCTAAACCAAGAAGTGGTTCATCTAATTGGGCGCTCAGAAATCCATCGCTATAAGAGTATGTCGCAGGAAGGGGGGCGCCATGTGCCCGGACCTGGACAAATCCTCGATGTTCACCTGGTGCAATATCTGGCCCACAGACAATTGTCTTCTCACCGCGCATCGAATGAACAGCTAGATCTTCGCGCGCACCAACAACGACCGTGTTTGTAATCGGTTCAACTTTGAGAACAAAGCGTGGTGAGCCATCTGCAGTCGGAACTGTCAGTCCTAAACCTTTTCGCTGTCCAATTGTGTAGGTATAGGCACCCTTATGAGTGCCAAGCTGCTTTCCATCTTGATCAACAATTGGACCTTCTTCGCTGCCCATTCGCTCGCGAAGCCACCCTGCATTATCTCCAGATGGAACAAAACAGATGTCATGACTATCAGGCTTTTGTGCAACGGCTAATCCACGACGCTCTGCCTCAATTCGAATATCGACCTTTTCAGTATCTCCCAAAGGAAATATCGCCCCGCTGATCTGCTCGCGGTTGAGAACTGCTAATACCTACGATTGATCTTTGAGAGGGTCGATTGCTCTATGTAGTGTCTTTCCTTCAGGAGTATCCACAGTGCGCGCATAGTGGCCCGTAATGACTCCGTCAAAGCCCATCTTCTTTGCACGATCGAGGACTGCAGCGAACTTAATCTTTTCATTACAACGCAGACATGGATTTGGCGTTCTACCTGCCTTGTACTCGGACATAAAGTTTTCAACGACATTGTCATGGAACTCTTCTGCCATATCCCAGATATAGAAAGGAATACCGATGACATCAGCTGCGCGCCTTGCATCGTGAGAATCTTCAATAGTGCAACATCCTCGAGCCCCGCTGCGGTATTTCTGTGGGTTTGAAGAGAGGGCTAAATGAACACCTATTACTTCATGACCTTGCTCCACCGCGCGAGCTGCTGCAACCGCAGAATCGACGCCTCCTGACATCGCGGCAATAAGTCTCATCGCGCACTCCTTGCACGAGCAACTACAGATGGAAGTGCAGATATAACCGCGTCTACATCCTTCAGAGTTGAAGTTGCTCCAAAGGAGAAACGCAGTGTTGACATTACAGAATCTTCATCAAGGCCCATTGCCTCAAGAACGTGGCTTGGTCTGTGCACGCCCGCAGTGCAGGCAGCACCAGTTGAACAAGAGATTTTCTCAGAATCAAGAAGCAACAAGAGAGTTTCATTGAGTGCAGAAGGAATCGTCACACTTGAAATGCCTGGAAGGCGATCTGCCGTTGCACCATTGATAACAGCATCTGGAATTGCGTTGACAATTGCTCGCTCGAAGGAGTGGCGAATTGATGTAACTTCATCTGCCAAGTAGTTACTCTTTTGAATTGCTGTTGCAAGTGCAACGATTGAAGGGGCATTGACGGTTCCACTGCGGATTTCTCGCTCTTGTCCCCCGCCATGAATGAGTGCGGGAATATCTATTCCTCGTTGCAAAACAAGGATGCCGATTCCGATGGGTCCGCCGACTTTATGTCCGCTTAGTGATACAGCAAAAAGTCCGAGCTCCTTAAATGAGAATGGCACTTTGCCCCATGACTGCACAGCATCGCAATGAACTGGGATATCTCCAGCAATTTCAACAACATCTGCAACAGGCTGAATCACTCCAGTCTCATTATTGCTATGCATGATTGAAATGAGAGCGATTGAATCGCCATGTTCGTTAATCAAGAGCTGAAGCTCATCAAGTGAAATGACGCCATCTTCAGTGACAGGAAGTGCGATGTGCGAAGCGCCTTGATGCTCTGCCAACCAAAGGGCAGGCTCAAGGACGGCTTGGTGCTCGATTGCACTTGTAATGATGACCGGACGAGACTTCTCTGAATTGCGTTGCCAATAAATTCCCTTGATCGCGATGTTATTTGCTTCGGTGCCAGAACCGGTGAAGATGATTTCACTCTGAGAACACCCAATGTGCTGGGCTAATTGATCACGTGCATCTTCCACATACTTACGGACTGCGCGACCATCAGCATGGAGAGATGATGGGTTTCCAATAATTGCCAGAGCGCTAGACATCGCCTCAATAGCGGCAGGGTTCATGGGCGTTGTGGCCGCATGATCGAGGTAGATGCTCACATGGAGCATCTTAGTTTGTACTTCTGACCAATCAGAGCCGAACTAATGAGCATCGCCCTCATTACTATCTCTCTATGCGAAAGAGAGCCATCGCCATCCTTATCGGCCTTGTACTCACCCTGCTGCCAAGCGCTCCAGTCCATGCGGTCTATGGAGGCACAGAGGTCAAGGGCTCTCAACTAGTCCTCACGCTTTTGACTAGCAAGAATTCACGTACCTCCTTCTGTTCTATGTCCATGTTGACTGAGCGCATTGTCGTCACCGCAGCTCACTGCGTCATTAAAGATCAAGGAGCTGCACCTGAACTGCGCTGGAATATCTCAGATATCTATGTAAGCCAGCCTGGTGCAGATGTCACACGAGATGACATCGAGACTCGAGTGCGAGTACTTAAAGTTATAACCCGTGATGACTTCATTAATACTTGGAAACCTGAAATCAATGACCGTCGCACTCAGATCAATGACATTGCATTTCTCTTTCTTGAAAAGCCTCTGGTCAAAGGCTATTCAATGCCGATTGCCACAGATGCGGAGATCAATGTTGCAATCGCACGTGGTGATTTAGTGACACATTACGGTTATGGACTTCAAACACAGACAACACAATCACATTCACCATGGACTACGCAGATGCCCTTAGTTGATCGCAGTGATGTGCACCTAGATAAAAGCAAAGTTCTCTACACGCGAGAAGGCCCCACTGCGATGTGTCCTGGGGATTCAGGAGGACCTCTCTATATCAACGTGGGTGGAGTGCAGAAGATTGCAGGTGTTCTTGTTGCAGCTTCAGGATGTCGAGGCAATCCCCCATATAACGGTGGCACTCTTGGGACTCGAGTAGCTCCATATATGGAGATGGCAGATGCTGCATGGAAAACATTCGTAGCTAATGAGCAAACGCCAACAGGTGCAGCGCAATCAAGTGAGGCAGCTCTTGAGAGCAAGCGCATTCAAGCAATTATTGATGGAACTTACCTTGCATCCGGCAATTGCAATGCAAAAGGTATCTATGCAGAGTTACAGGCAGAGAACTCAACAGGTGCATGGGCGTTAATCGCCCCTGCTATTGGCTGGATACCTTCACCTGCGGGTTGTCCTTCTACTCATCCACTGCAGCCGTGGACAATTGTGAAACCTGGAAATTACACCGTGATGCGCTGGCGATATTGGACATCGTCATGGAGCGTCTATGGAGATACATTTAAATGGAACGGCAAATCAGAACCATCGATACGACCTACATCGGTAATCATGGGACCAAAAACGGAGAGCAAAGAGGTATCTACTAAAGCGGTGAAGAAGGTAACGATCACCTGCAGTAAAGGCGTGCTCTCCAAGAAGATTTCAGGGGTATCCCCAAAATGTCCTACAGGATGGAAGTTAAAGAAGTAGCTCGACTTACTTAAGCCTTGCTCGCCTTTACTCCTTCAGTTGCTGCGGGCAGAACATTGAAGAGATCTCCTACAACGCCGAAATCTGCGATTTCAAAAAGTGGTGCTTCTGGATCTTTATTGACCACAACAATTGTCTTTGAAGTTTGCATACCTGCGCGGTGCTGGATAGCACCTGAGATTCCGCATGCAACATAGAGAGCAGGGCTAACAGTCTTACCTGTCTGACCTACCTGATGTGAATGTGGGTACCAACCAGCATCAGTTGCTGCGCGAGATGCGCCTACTGCTGCGCCCATTACATCTGCAAAAGCTTCAACAGCTGCGAAGTTTCCATCAGTTCCGCGGCCACCTGAGACGACGATATTTGCCTCAGTGAGTTCTGGACGGCCACCCTTAACAGGAGGTTGTGAAGAATTAACTTTCGCCTTCTTCGCTGAATCAGCAACAGTGATGCTCTCGTTTGAGACGGCAGGAGATGAAGCTGTGAAGTCTGCAGTAATTGAATTAGGGCGCACTGTAATAACAGAGACGCCGTGGTTGACTGCAGAGAGAACTGTTGTTGATCCACCAAAGACTAACTGGGTTGCGACTGCACTTGAATCAACATCGACTGCGTCGGTGATAATTCCGGAATCAGTTGCAACTGCTAGGCGAGCTGCAACTTCTTTTCCAAAAGCATGCGATGCAATCAATACTGCCTTAGGCGAAGTGCTCTTTACGATCTGTGCAAGTGCATCTGCAGATGCTGCAACACCATGTGATGCGAAATCAGCTGACTCAATAACAACAACCTTGGCAATTGGCCCTTGGTTCACCGTTGCTGCAATGCCTGCCCCTGCTCCAGGTGCTGCCAGAACTACCGCTGTTACTTCACCTATGCGCGCTGCTGCTGTTGCAAGCTCTGCTGTTGTCTTTGACGCCTTATCGCCTGCGATATCGGCAAGAATCAATACTGTGCTCATATCAACTTCTTCTCTGCTAGGAAATTAACAAGTGCTTCGCCGCCATTGCCTTCATCTGTAACCTTAAGACCGGCCGCACGTGGTGGGCGTGGAGTTGCATCATTGACGACAGACCAAGCACCCTCTATTGAGACACCTAGCGCTGCGCAATCTTTAACATCAATTGTCTTCTTCTTCGCTGCCATGATTCCCTTGAAAGATGGATAGCGAGGTTCGTTGATTTTTTCAACAACGCTGATAACCGCTGGAAAAGTTGCGCTCATTGAATCTACGCCAGCTTCTGTCACACGAGTAATAGAAAGTGTTGATGCAGATGGATCCACTGTTACCTCAGATGCAAATGTCATCTGCGCCCAGCCAAGGCGAGCGCTGAGCATTGCTGGAACAACGCTCATACGTGCATCAGTTGATTCAGTTCCACAGATAACCAAGTCATAGCCACCTGCAGAAATTGCTGCAGCTAAAACCTTTGATGTTGTCAGTGCATCGCTGGCAGCGAGGGCGCTATCTGTAATAAGAATTGCATCGTTTGCACCCATTGAGAGCGCCTTGCGAACTGCATCGGTTGCACGATCTGGTCCCATTGAGATGACGGTGACAGTATGTGGTGCGCCATCACCCTCGTTGCCGCCATGTGCCTCAGCGATCTTCAACGCCTCTTCAACAGCGTATTCATCAAGATCATTGAGAACAGCATCAACGCTCTCGCGATCGAGGCGACCATTGACCATCTTCTTCTCGGCCCATGAATCGGGCACTTGCTTTACGCAGACTGCAATCTTCATGTCGGAGATGTTACTGGCCGGTAGCTTGAAGGGCAATATTTAATGGCATCGTTTCTAAGGCAGACTACCCCCATGCAACCGGCCGATCCCAGAACCCTCGGCGCCACCTTGACTGAAGGTGGTTGCAACTTCGCCATCTGGAGCAATGCTGCAGATGCAATCGAGCTCTGCCTCTTTAATGAAGATAACGGCAAACTGGTCGAGACCCGCTTTGCTCTCTCTCATCGTAATGGCCCTATCTGGCATGGATATCTGGCAGGGGTTCGCGCTGGCCAACGGTATGGCTACCGGATCTATGGGCCTTGGCAGCCAGAACATGGCACGCGCTTTAATCCTGCAAAGCTACTCATTGATCCCTACACACATCGCCTCGATGGCCACGTCCAATACGTGCCAGAGATTTACTCACATATTTCTACTGATGGAACAGGGGCAGGTGATTCCACTCTTCGCGATGATCGCGATAGCGCAGGCTTTCTTCCATATTCAGTCGTCACCAATCATCACCCACGAGAAGTGCATCGCCCACTTACCTCATGGACTTCAACTGTGATCTATGAAGCCCATGTTCAAGGATTAACCGCCAAGAACACACGGATTCCAGAGAACGAACGTGGAACATATAAGGCCCTCGGCCATGAAAGCACGATCGCGCATCTACAGCATCTAGGTGTGACTGCCATTGAATTGCTTCCAATTCACTCCTACGTCACTGAACCAGGAATCTGGCATCGTGGCCGGAAGAATCATTGGGGATATAACGCAATTGCTTTCTCAGCACCTCATGCAGAGTATGCAGCAACTGATAATCCCATCACCGAACTTCAAGAGGCGGTCGATCGCTTACATGAATCAGGTATCGAGGTCTATCTTGATGTTGTCTATAACCACACCGCAGAAGGTGGAGTGGGCGGACCAACACTGAGCTTTAAGGGTATCGATAACAAGGCTTGGTATCGCCATGATTCAAATGGCGAATACGTCAACGTGACAGGATGTGGAAATACTCTTGCAGCAAGTAGCCCTCACGGAGTTCGCCACATCATTGATTCTCTGCGCTGGTGGGTCGAAGTCATTGGTGTTGACGGTTTCCGTTTCGACCTTTCAACTGCCTTGTATACAAGCCACTCTGCCTTTAATTCTTCTCTCCTTGCAGCAATTGAGTCAGATTCTGTTCTGCGAAACTTTAAGATGATCGCTGAGCCGTGGGATGTTTCACGATACTCATTGGGCGATTTTCCGCACCCTTATCGCGAATGGAATGACCGCTACCGCGACTCTGTGCGCCAATTCTGGCTTGGTGACTTAGCCCGTGGATATGGAGAAGGAGTCTCTGACCTCGCCTCATCCATTAGTGGATCTTCAGATATTTTCTACTATCGCGGTCCCACATCTTCGATTAACTTCGTGACAGCTCACGATGGTTTCACTCTTGCTGATTTGGTGATGTATCAGAATAAACACAATGAACCTAATCAAGAAGACAACCGAGATGGTTCGCACGATAATCGCTCTTGGAATTTAGGTATCGAAGGACCGACGGATAATCCCGCTATCAACGCTCACCGCCACTCTCTGAAGAAATCAATTATGGCAACACTCATGCTCTCAGCGGGTGTTCCGATGATCAATATGGGCGATGAGATATCACGTTCACAAAATGGCTCAAATAACTCTTACTCGATGCCACGGGATATGCATCCAAGTATTGAAGATAGCGCTGAAACTTTTATGGGCGGATGGGCCAATAAGTGGGAGCTCTCGGATGAGGAGATTGATATGCGAGAGGCTGTTGCTGAACTCGCACGAATTCGAAAGACCTATCTGGCAGATGTTGCGGCAGAGTTTTTCACCGGCCGTGTTGATTTAGGAACTCAAAGAAAAGATATAGCTTGGTTTAGTCTCGGCGGACGTGAGATGACTGAAGATCATTGGGCAGATGGAGATAAGCGCAGTCTCACAGTCTTTATCGATGCAGGCCCTGATCGTGGTTTGTTACTACTTCTCAACTCTTCAACACAAGAGACGCTCTTCACGCTTCCGGATTCAAAGTGGGGCACGAGTTATCGCCGAATATTTGATGCGGCATCACCGGTCACATTGCATGAACCGCAGATTCAATTACCGGATGTGAAAGTCAGTGTTGCACCTCATTGTGCACAGGTCTGGCTCGTTACACGCCATTAATTTTCTAATTTTTTCCCGTCGTACTAGGTGGTAAAGGTCGATGCGGAATATATTTGCCAGGTGCTAGCGATTATCGCCCCAGGGCAAGGTTCACAAACACCCGGAATGCTCTCACCGTGGATAGAAGATGAAGAGGCGAAATCACTGCTTGTAATGTGGTCTGATGCAATTGGTCTAGACCTTGTGCACCTGGGAGTCCATGCAGATGCTGAGGAAATCAAAGACACTGAAAATGCCCAACCATTGATAGTTGCGGCAGGACTATTAAGTGCCCGAGCACTTGGCGCAACACATCGTTTCACTCACGTTGCCGGCCACTCTGTTGGAGAGATTACCGCCGCAGCCGTTGCTGGTGTGATTACTCCCCTGGATGCAATGAAGTTGGTGCGCACCCGTGGAATCGAGATGGCAAAAGCTGCAGCAAGCGCCCCGGCAGGAATGTCTGCGGTGCTCGGTGGCGAACGCGATGTTGTCTTGAAGGCTATTGCAGAGGCAGGCCTTGTTGCAGCAAATGACAATGGAGCCGGCCAAATTGTTGCCGCCGGTGATCTCACTGCTCTTGCAGCACTTGCCCCTGAAGGTGCTCGAGTAAGAGCACTTGCAGTAGCCGGTGCTTTTCACACCTCTTTCATGCAACCAGCGGTCGAGCCAATGCGCACTCTTGCGGCAAGCATCGAAGTCAACAACCCAACTGTTGGAGTTCTCTCCAATAAGGATGGCGCAGTCCTTACAGATGGCCGCGAGATACTTGATCGAATTGTCGATCAGATCGCTCATCCAGTCCGCTGGGATCTCTGCATGAAAACACTTGAAAGCGTGGGAGCTACTGGCGTGATTGAGCTTGCACCTGCTGGAACTTTGGTCGGCCTTATTAAGCGCGCTGCGCCATCCATCGCTCAATGCGCATTAAAGTCACCTGCAGAGCTTGTAAGTGCATCTGCATTCTTAGTTGAGCACGGGGGAAATTAACATGGCAATCAAAGTTCGCGAAGGTAGCGAGTCAGAGATTCTTGCCGTCGGTGTTTACCGTCCAAAGCGCCTTGTCCCTAACTCGGAGATAGTAGATCGAATCGAATCTAGCGACGAATGGATTCAACAACGAACAGGGATTCAATCTCGCCGATTTGCTGATGACTCTGAACAATTACTCGATATGGCAATCTGGGCTGCAGAAGATGCACTCAAAAATGCTCAGCTGACCATCGACGATATCGATACTGTCATCGTTGCCACAATTACATTCCCATTCCAGGCGCCATCTGCCGCAACTGCCCTATTGCAGCGCATGGGCAATCCAACAGCTGCTGCCTTTGATATCAATGCTGCATGTGCTGGTTTCTGTTACGCACTCTCAATGGCCCATGACTTCGTGAAGGCAGGAACTTCAAAGAAAGTCCTCGTAATAGGAGCTGAGAAGATTTCAGATTTCACCGATCCTAGTGACCGCGCTACAGCTTTCATCTTTGCAGATGGCGCAGGCGCTGTTGTAATTGGCCAAGCTCAAGAAGCTGGTATTGGCGCAGTTGCGTGGGGTTCAGATGCCGACAGTCGCGATGCAATTTTAATGAATCCATCGTGGATCGATGTCCGCGATGTTGCGACCCAGCTGACAAAGGCAGATGTGCCATGGCCCAATATCTCTCAAGAAGGTCAGAAAGTATTTCGTTGGGCAGTCTTTTCTATGAGCAAGGCAGCTCTGCGAGCACTCGATGCGGCAGGGCTTACTGTCAACGATATCGATGCATTTATTCCACATCAGGCAAATATTCGAATTATTGAAACGATGGCGAAAGAGATGCAATTGCCAGATTCAGTCATCATCGCTGATGACATACGAGTAAATGGCAATACATCTGCAGCATCAATTCCTCTTGCAATGGATGCTCTCCTTAAGAAACATCCAGAACTTCACGGCAAGTTAGCCCTCTTGATTGGATATGGCGCAGGTCTGGTCTATGCGGGTCAGGTAGTCAAACTTCCGCCAAAACCTTAAAAAATCTCCACAAATAGCCCTGCGATACTAGGAAGTAGGGAACTTTTTCGGAGAGAATAACGACCTGTTCAAATGTAATGATGAAGAAAAGGAAATACACAATGGCGCTTTCACAAGCAGATGTACTTGCAGGAATCAAAGAGATCGTAGAAGAGATTGCAGGCATTCCTGCGGCTTCAATCGAGCTTGATAAGAACTTTACAGATGACCTTGAAGTTGACTCACTTAGCATGGTTGAAGTTGTTGTCGAGTGCGAGAACCGTTTCGGCGTAAAGATTCCTGATGAGAAGGTAACTGAGCTTGCCACAGTGGGAGATGCCGTTAACTTTATCGTTAGCGCTTCGAACTAATTCTTTAAGGTAATTGCTATGTCACAACGTCGCGTAGTTGTCACAGGACTTGGTGCCACCACCCCTCTTGGAGGAGATGTCGATTCAACCTGGAAGGCAATACTTGCCGGCCAGAGCGGAGTCCGACTTCTCACTGAAGAGTGGCGCGAGCTCCTTCCTGTGCACTTCGCTGCGCGCGTTGCGACAGAGCCATCTGAGCAGATGGAGCGCGTTGAGATGCGTCGCCTCGATCGCTCCGAACAGTTTGCTCTCATCGCCTCACGTGAGGCGTGGAAAGATGCTGGATCCCCCGATGGCCTCGATAAAGAGCGTCTAGGAGTTGTGATCGCATCAGGTATCGGCGGTGTCATCACCTTGCTCGATCAATTTAACGTTCTCAACGAGAAGGGCGCGCGAAGCGTAAGCCCTCATACAGTGCCAATGTTGATGCCTAATGGTCCAGCTGCCAATGTAGGGCTAGAGCTTCAGGCGAAGGCGGGCGTTCACACTCCTGTCTCGGCCTGCGCATCAGGAGCAGAGGCAATCGGTTACGCCCTTGAAATGATTCGCAACAACCGCGCTGACATCATCGTGACAGGTGGAGTTGAGGCTGCGATTCATCAACTTCCCATGGCTGGTTTTGCAGCGATGAAGGCGCTTTCAACACGAAACGATGCACCAACAAAGGCGTCGCGTCCATATGATGCTGATCGCGATGGATTTGTATTGGGCGAAGGTGGCGGCATTCTCGTTCTTGAAGAGTACGAGCACGCTAAAGCACGCGGTGCAAAGATTTACTGTGAGATTAGCGGACAGGGACTGACATCAGATGGCTATCACATTGCAGCCCCAGATCCAGAAGGTTCTGGCGTGCAGCGTGCAATTAAGTTTGCTCTTGCCGATGCTGGTCTATCTGCAAAAGATATTTTTCACCTCAATGCACATGCGACCTCTACGCCTGCCGGTGATGTGGCTGAGGCAAATGCGCTTCGTAAAGCACTTGGAGCAGATGCAGATCACGTTGCAGTATCTGCAACTAAGTCAATGACTGGACATCTCTTGGGTGGTGCAGGAGCAATCGAGTCTGTCTTTATCGTTAAGGCACTTGCTGATCGTTTAGCTCCGCCCACTATTAACATTGAAAATCTTGACCCTGCAGTCACTGTTGATGTTGTGCGCGATACAGCTCGCGCGCTTCCTGCTGGTGATATCGCAGCCCTGAACGACTCATTTGGCTTCGGTGGCCACAATGTCGTCCTCGTATTCAATACGCTCTAAGTAATACAATCACTTCATGATCGATCCTAGAGATCCAGAAGTTCGCATCAAAAAACTCATCGATGCAGATACGTTCTCACTTCTCATCCCCCGTACTGATTGCGGAATGATTGCAGCCACAGGCACAGTCAAAGGAAATAAAGTTGTCGTCTTTGCATCCGATGCAACGTCTAAGTCAGGTGCACTAGGAATCGAAGGTTCCAATGTGATTCTTGCGGCCTACCGCGAGGCAATGGCCTACCAGCTACCTGTAATTGGAATCTGGCACTCGGGTGGAGCACGTCTTTCAGATGGTGTTCGTTCGCTCAACGCATTTGGTGAAGTCTTTCAAGCCATGGTTCTGGCCAGTGGGCGCATTCCACAGCTCTCACTTGTTCTGGGCCCCACTGCAGGTGGTGGCGCATATGGCCCAGCTCTAACCGATGTTGTCGTACTTGCTCCTGAAGGTCGAATCTTTGTAACTGGCCCGGATGTTGTGAAATCTGTAACGGGTGAAGATATTGATATCGCAGCCCTCGGTGGACCAGAGGCGCACTCAAAAAATAGTGGCGTTGCACATGTCATTGCACCCTCTGAAGATGTGGCATTTGCAGAGATTCAAGATCTTGTCTCACTCTTTGCAGATCAGGGTCACTTCAAGACAGATATCGCCGATATTGACCTTAGTGTTCATATTCCGCCAATTGAAAAGCGTTCTTATGAAGTGCATCCACTCATTGATTCAATTCTCGATGCAGATGGAGAGAAGTTAGAACTCCTTCCTGTGTGGGCTGAGAACATGTCGACAGTAATCGGTCGCCTCGGTGGCCGCACAGTTGGTGTCATTGCTAATAATCCTGCACATATCGGCGGTGTCCTTGATGCGGCAGCTGCAGAAAAAGCAGCGCGCTTTGTTCGCACATGTGATGCATTTGGTATTCCTATGGTCGTCATCGCAGATGTGACCGGCTTCTTGCCAGGTCCTGGACAAGAGTGGGAAGGTGCTGTTCGTCGTGGGGCAAAGCTTCTTCACGCCTTCGCTGAATCTGTCGTACCTCGTGTGACTCTCATTACTCGACGCGCATATGGTGGCGCCTTTGTTGCAATGAATTCAAAATCGCTAGGTGCCACACGCACCTTTGCATGGCCTACTTCAGAAGTTTCGGTGATGGGGGCAGTGGCAGCTGTTCGAGTACTGCATCGTCGCTTACTTGCCGACCTTCCTGAAGATCAGCGAAATGCAATGGAGCTAGAGCTTGCTGCAGAGCATGATCGGATCTCCGGTGGAATCACCACGGCAGTTGAGATCGGCGCAATAGATGAGGTGATTGAACCTAATCGCACCCGTACTGCCATTGTTCAAGCTCTGGCATCTGCACCACATCGCCGCGGAACTCACGGCAATATTCCGCTTTAGTATTTATTGAGCAGGCATTACCGCTAAAGCAGCACCAAGGAGTCCTGCATCGCGCGATAACTCAGCTCTCTTGATTTCAAGTTCAGATAAGAACGCAATCTGGGAGCTTTCGGCTTTGATGTGGCGCAATAGTGGCTGCCAATAGATATCTCCAGCTTGAGTAACACCACCTCCGATCACAACAAGATTGATATCGGCAATAGCGCAGACATTGATGATTCCAACAGCGAGAGCGCGTGCACCTTCATCAATGACATTAATGGCTATCGATTGACCATCTCTGGCTGCTTGAGCAAGCTCAATAAAAGTTGATTCGGAGTTGCCCCATCCGCCTTCGATTGCGCACTTAACCATGCTTGGACCAGAGGCATATGCCTCAAGACACCCAATGCGACCACAGACACAGAGTGATCCAGTGTGATTAATGGAGTGATGTCCAAAGAAGCTGACGTTGCCAGAGTTTCCAGCGACTAATTGACCATTAAGAATTAACCCACCGCCCACACCAGTGGAGACGACCATCCCTAACATATCTCGGTAACCTCGGCCGGCTCCAAGTTGATATTCGGCATTAGCAACAGCCATTCCGTCGCCGTGCAAGACAACATTTCCACTACCTAGCAAATCTCTAAAGAGATCGACAATGGCAAAGTTGCGCCAATGTGGGATGTTTACAGGACTGATCGTGCCTCGAGTCAGATCAAGCGGGCCTGCTGAACCGATGCCCACACCGATGAGATCACCGCTGGTCTCGGAAAGAACTTCTTGAGTTGCAATAGTGAGCGCTTCTTCGAGATTGTGCGACGACCCTGTTGAAATTTGGCGTCGAGCAATTACCTCAAAGGAGCTATCGATACTGGCAACGCTCGCTTTCGTGCCGCCAATATCAACCGCTAGTGCAAAAGGCATAAAGACTAGTTAACTGAGAATGTAACGGAGACTGTAGAGGTAACTGTCTTTTCAATGCTTGTTGTGTCATATGCGCCACCATCTGATGTCATCGTTGAGTCAGGTGTTGTCACTTGGAAGACACCAGCTCTTACAGATTGAACGTTTCCGACAGATCCACCAACAGCCTTAGTAATTGCCTCAGCACGAACCTTTGCATCCTTCATCGCAGCTTCTAGGAGTTCTGGGCGAAGCGAAGGAAGAGTTGAGATGTAGTACTGAGGGCCGTAGTTATTGACGCTGACACCTGTTTGAAGAAGTGAACCGATTCCTTGCGCAAGTTTTGAAATCAACTCAACATTCTTAGAGCGGACAACAACATCACGACTTGCACGGTAGTTAAGAATTCGGCCCGTGCTATTTCCGTTCGACCACTCTTCATTGCCATATGTAGAAACTGAACCAAGTGTGATCTCAGAGGCAGAAATTCCGCCATCGGTGAGATATTTCGTTACTGCGACAACATCAGATCCAACTTTTGTCACTGCAGATGAAACTGTTGGGCTGGTCAGTGACACATTAAGTGTCCACACCGCGTTATCTGCTGTTGCAGATGTCTTTGCAGATCCCGTTACTGTGATTCCATTATTTCCGCGAGCTGCAAAACCTGCACCAACTTTTGACAGACCGATGCCTAGGGATGATGCCAGGATTGCAGCGGCTGCGATGACGGCGATGGCCTTGCGGCGTTCAATTTGGATAATTGGGCTATTGAGAGGGTTTAGGTCGTTGTTGCTCATATTTCTAGTCTATTACTGCCCAGTTCTAAGCGTGTGACCAATCTTTTGTGACTTCCCTGGGAATATGAATTCCCGAGGTATGCGGGTACGCTTGGCCCTAGTCGGACGCTTAAATCAGTACCCGTTTGTTGAGGTTTAAATCTTTACTCGGTATGGCTGTATGCAAGATGAAGACTGGCGATAGAGATATTTATCGCCCCACATATCGAAGGAAAAGAAATACATGGCAACAGGTACAGTTAAGTGGTTCAACTCTGAAAAGGGATTCGGATTCATTGCAGTTGATGGCGGAGGACAGGACGTATTCGTTCACTCCTCAGCAATCCAGGGCAACGGATACAAGAGCC
>JACCDK010748788.1_pt1 | contig 21172 bp, 21 predicted proteins | sample 7445871 | NCBI WGS metagenome assembly JACCDK01 (sample SAMN15323436, study PRJNA562643) | freshwater metagenome | isolation source: river surface water | place: USA:Blue River Watershed | collected 2017-08-15
TAATGAAGACTCACTAAATTCTAATCGTTCTCCTTTTCTTTTTGAAATGTCTACGTGTGTTTTCATCTTATGCGTCTAATTCTCCTGCAATTATATTCATACTACTTAACGTCAATACAGCGTCACTAATACTAGAACCGGTAATCATTTCGGGATATGCTTGGTAGTAGATAAAACATGGTCTTCTAAATTGAAGTCTGTAAGGCGCTCTTCCGCCATCGCTGATCAAATAGTAACCGAGCTCACCATTACCTCCTTCAACAGCATGATATACCTCACCACTTGGAATTTCTGTTTCTCCCATCACAATTTTAAAGTGATAGATCAATGCTTCCATATTGTTGTATACTTCTTCTTTAGGAGGAAGATAGAAATCAGGAACATCACCTTTATAAGACCCTTCTGGTAAGTTGTTGTATGCTTGTTCAATAATACGTATGCTTTGACGAATCTCCTCTTGACGCACCATGAATCTATCGTAGGTATCGCCATTAACGCCAACGGGTATTATAAAATCAAAATCTTCATAAGACGAATAAGGCTTCATTACGCGAATGTCATAGTCAATTCCTGTGGCTCTTAAGTTGGGGCCTGAGAATGAATAATCTAGAGCACGTTGAGCAGAAATCGGTCCAGCACCTTTAGTTCTGTCCATAAAGATTCTGTTTCTCGCTAACATGGAATCAAATTCTTCAAATTCTTTTGGAAACGTTTTGAGAAAAGTTTTCAATTTTGCGTGAAATTCAGGTGAAAAGTCTCTTTCAAAACCACCAATTCTACCAATATTCGTTGTCAATCGAGCACCGCAAACTTCTTCGTACAATTCATATATTTTCTCCCTCTGATTGAACGGATAAAAGAAACTTGTTAAGGCACCTGTATCTACTCCAACAACTGAGTTACAAATCAAATGGTCAGCAATTCTTGCTAATTCCATTATGATGACGCGCATGTATTCAACTCGTTTCGGTATTTCCGCACCTATTAATTTCTCAGCTGTCATGTGCCAACCCATATTGTTAATAGGAGAAGAACAATAGTTGAGGCGGTCGGTAATTGGCGTAATTTGGTTAAACGGTCTTCGTTCAGCTAATTTTTCAAAAGCACGATGAATATACCCAACAGTTTGTTCAGATGAAAGTATTTTTTCACCATCCACTTTTAAAATATTCTGAAAAATACCGTGTGTTGCGGGATGGGTAGGTCCAAAATTAATGGTGGCGATATCTCCATCAATTGTTTCTTTTGAGTCAAAGAAACTAGGTGCCGCTTTCGTCTTTTCTTGTCTGATATCTTTCATAGCTTAAAATCTTCCAAAGAATCTATCGTCTTTATCTTCGCGTGTTTCGTCTTCCAAATGGTACTCCTTTCGCATAGGGAAATAATCCATTGATTCTTCGTTTAAAATGCGTCGTAAGTTGGGGTGATTGATAAATTTAACACCAAAAAAATCGTAGGTTTCTCTTTCCAACCAATTAGCACCCGTGAACAAGTCTGTAATTGTATCTATTTCAGGATTTTCAATGGAAAGGTTTGCTTTCACTCGAACACGCTGGTTATGCTTCCAACTGTGCAAATGATACACCATACAAAGTTCTTCACTAGGCTTATCCGGATAATGGATTGCTCCAAGTAGAGTTAAATAATTGAAAGAAAGCGCTTCATTTGATTTCAAAAAACCGATGCAATCATGAATTTGACTAGCGTTCAACGTAAACGATGGTTCGTCGGCAGAATAGTCGAAAATGGCATTTGGAAATTTTTCCAATATGGACGATTCCAATGTATGTTTTAGTGCATCATTCATTGTCGTTCAGTTCAATATTGTAATTTTTCATTAAATGCTTGTACTCGTCGTTGTACCTTCTCCTAAGTGACTCAGTTTTTACTAATTCGTGAATTTTCATTACACCATCAATAATTTGTTCTGGTCTTGGTGGACATCCTGGAACATAAACATCAACTGGGATAATTCTATCAATACCTTGTAAAACTGAATACGTATCAAATATTCCACCCGAAGAAGCACAAGCTCCAACAGAAAGCACCCATTTCGGTTCAGACATTTGTTCGTATACCTGTTTTAAAACTGGGCCTAGCTTTTTTGAAATTGTACCAGCGACTATTAATAAATCCGCTTGTCTAGGTGAGAAGGACATTCTTTCCATACCGAAGCGTGAAAGATCATAACTGCTACCCATGGTGGCCATAAATTCTATTCCACAACAAGAGGTTGCAAATGGCAAAGGCCACATTGAATTAGCTCTGGCCAAACCAACGGCCTTATCCAAGGTTGTTAGTTGATAACCCTCTCCGTTAATAGCTTCTAAGTTTTCTATTTTTCCCATTCTAAAGCTCCTTTTTTAAATACGTACAAGAATCCGATTAAAAAGAATATTACAAAAAGTATAACAGCTAAAAGCCCTTCAAGTTCTAATTGATAAAAATTTACCGCGTAAGGATAAAAGAAAATAACTTCCACATCGAATAAAACGAATAAAATGGCTGTCATGAAATAGCGTATAGAAACAGGAAAACGAGCATTTCCATCGGATTCTATTCCACATTCAAAATTCTCTTCTTTATTTTTTGATTTAATTCTTGGAGTTAGAACGTGCGTTACAAATAAGGTGAAGACAACAAATCCGCCCGCGACAATAAATTGAAGGATTAGTGGGAAGTAATCGTGACTAGTAGATATTTGTTCCATGTGCTAAGTTGTTGTTAATAAAACTTTTACATTTTAGGAGGTTCTCAAGTTGATTTCCTACTTTTAAAGTGCAAACGCAAATTTACATTCTACTTTCAATTAATCAATCTTTTTTTTCATAAATTTCAGTTCTGACGCTTATTTAAAATAGTTCCAATTTTGAAAATCATTAGTGATAATAAAAAAAATGACCGTCCGAAGACGGTCATTCGTATAGTGACATTTCGCGCTATCCGAAAATAATCGGGAAGAACGAAATGGAAAAGAGCCCGAAGGCTCTTGTAATCCTACATCATACCTGGCATACCGCCTCCCATTCCTGCCATTGCCGCTGCAGCAGCTCCTGCTTCTTCCGGTTGATCGGCAATTACACATTCAGTCGTTAAAAGCATAGATGCTATCGATGCTGCATTTTCAACTGCAATACGTGTAACCTTGGTTGGGTCGATAACCCCTGCCTTGTAAAGTTTTTCGTAAGTTTCAGTTCGCGCGTTGTATCCGAAATCATCTTTCCCTTCTCTAACCTTTTGAACGATTACAGCGCCTTCACCTCCTGCGTTTGCGATTATTTGACGAAGTGGTTCTTCGGCTGCTCTTTTCACAATTTGAATTCCAGTCTCTTCATCTTCATTTTCACCTTTTAATTTGTCTAAGGATTCTATTGCTCTGATCAAAGCAACACCTCCACCTGGAACGATTCCTTCTTCTACGGCTGCTCGTGTGGCGGCTAGTGCATCGTCAACACGGTCCTTTTTCTCTTTCATTTCAACTTCTGTCGCTGCACCAACATAAAGAACTGCAACACCACCTGCTAATTTTGCGAGACGCTCTTGAAGCTTTTCACGATCGTAATCTGAGGTTGTTGTTTCGATTTGGGCTCTTATCTGCTGAACTCGAGAAGTAATATCTGCTTTTTTACCTTTACCATTGATAATAGTAGTGTTGTCTTTATCTATCTCAATTTTAGCTGCAGAACCAAGCATATCCATAGACACATTTTCTAAAGTCATTCCTCTTTCTTCAGAAATCACCATACCTCCAGTGAGAATAGCGATGTCTTCTAACATTGCTTTTCTTCTGTCTCCAAAACCTGGAGCTTTCACTGCGGCAACTTTTAATGAACCTCTTAATCTGTTGACTACTAATGTTCCAAGCGCTTCACCATCAACTTCCTCGGCAATAATTAAAAGTCCTTTTCCTGCTTGAACAACTGGCTCAAGAATTGGCAGAAGTTCTTTCATACTAGAAATTTTCTTCTCTGAAATTAGAATCAAAGGATTCTCCATTTCGGTAATCATTTTCTCAGCATTCGTAACGAAATAAGGAGAAAGATAACCTCTGTCAAATTGCATTCCTTCAACCGTTTTCACTTCTGTTTCAGTACCTTTCGCTTCTTCCACAGTGATTACACCGTCATTTCCAACTACTTTCATGGCTTCAGCACTCAGCGTACCGATGGTTTCGTCATTGTTTGCAGAAATGGATGCGATTTGCTTGATTTTTGAATTATCTGAACCAACTTCTTTGGACAATTTCTTCAAATTACGCACAACTTCAGCCACGGCTTTGTCAATTCCACGTTTTAGGTCCATTGGATTTGCCCCTGCAGCCACATTTTTAAGTCCTGCATGAATTATGGCTTGAGCAAGTACCGTTGCAGTAGTGGTTCCGTCTCCGGCGATATCTGCAGTTTTTGAAGCTACTTCTTTCACCATTTGAGCACCCATATTTTCGAATGCATCTTTTAACTCGATTTCTTTCGCAACTGTAACACCATCTTTAGTTACATGAGGTGCTCCAAATTTTTTACCGATAACTACATTTCGGCCTTTTGGACCCAGCGTGACTTTAACAGCGTTTGCCAATGCGTCAACACCTCTTTTTAATTTCTCTCTTGCTTCAACATCGAAATAAATATCTTTTGCCATTTTTTTTAAGATTTAAGGTTAATTAAAAAATTCCATAAATATCTGATTCACGCATGATCAGGTAGGTACTTCCATCGATTTTAATTTCCGTACCTGAATATTGACCATAAAGCACAGTGTCTCCTTTTTTAACGGTCATTGGTTCGTCTTTTTTACCAGTCCCAGCGGCTACAACAGTACCTTTTAATGGTTTCTCTTTTGCCGTATCAGGAATGATAATTCCGCTTGCGGTTTTTTGTTCTGCTGGCGCAGGTTCTATCAGAACTCTGTCTGCCAAGGGTTTGAATTTAACTGACATATAGTATGAATTAATTTTAAAATTTGAACTCGTATTTGACTAATACCATGCCATCTCAAAAGACAGGACATTTTTTCAATTTTTGTTACGTTCGAAAATAAAAAATGTCAGTATCTGTGACATACTGACATTTTAAAAATGTATAAATCAAAGTTATTTTGCAGGTTGTTGCTGCTGTTGTTGACCTCCTTGAGGAGCACCACCTTTTTGTTGCTCTTGTTTTGCAGGCTCTTCAACCACTGGTTTTTCTTGACGTATAGTTGTTAAAATACTCGCTACAACAATTACTCCGGCCAAAGACCAAGTAAGTTTTTCGATAAATTCTGTTGTTTTTTGAACACCCCCTAATTGGTTTGCCGCACCAAAATCGGAACTTAATCCTCCTCCTTTGGAATTTTGAACATACACTACTAAAATCAACAGTATGCTGGCTAAAATCGTAAGAGCTGATAAAATGAAATCCATGACTTTAATTAATTTTCTTTTTGATTTGATTTATTTGGGTTGCAAAGTAAGTCTTTTTTTCTGGATAAATCAAACTTAATTGCTCATAAACATACAATGCCTTGGGAAAATTTCCTTGAAGTTCAAAAATCTTCGCCAAAGTTTCACTAACTGGCATTTTTTGTTCATCCAAGCTTTCTTTTGCTTTTTTACTCGGAGAATAGAATTCTTTTTTAGGCCGATCAATTCTTTCTATAGTAGGATTTTTTTTCTCAAATTCGTCGATGGGTAGACTTGTTTCAGTTGTAAAATTTAACCATTGGGTGAATGAGTATTCTCCTGCTAATTCATTACTTTCAGATGTTGAAACTATTGTTTTAATAGGAACTTGCTGCTTTTCATTGTTTAACTTTGATTCCTCATTTTTTGTGGATTTCATTTCATCCTTTTTGTCTGAGTCAACAAGTTGTTTTTCATTTTCAATAATATAACTAGCTTGGGCAGCTCCCGCTTGAATTAATAATTCTACTTCGTCAATTTTTTCTATTTCTACAACATCCACAACGTCTATTTCATCAGTCGAAATCTCGATTGTTGTATCTATTTTTTGAGTTTGATCACCTAAGGATTCAATTTTAGTATCTGCTTCAATTTCTCCCTCTGTTTTCCCTCCCCATAGAACTTCCATGGGAATAACTGACGGCTCCGAAATAAATTCTTCAGTTTTCTTGATTTCTGTATCGCTAACGAGGGAGTATAAAACTGAACGGTCGGTAATACGAATAGCAAGCCGATTAAGTTCTTCTTGAAATCTTAAATCTCCTCTTACATTTAGTGATTGAAGATATAAAAGGGTTAGCGAAGTTGAGAAAGGGAAGTAGGCTACAGCATCCTTTAGATCATCGGGATTGACCTTATACAATTCCGAAGAATTAATTATTAATTTTTGTAATTCTTGTTTAGTAATCATTTACCAATTCCCTAAAAGTTTATTAATTAAATCTTGGGCTAGTTGAGCATTAATATCCTCCAGTAGTTGATTTTCTACAGATGCTAAATTTGTTGAAGCGTTAAAATCTGCAAATCGCGTTGAAGAAAAATTAATGGTTTCTGGTTTTGGGACGCTTATGTTTATGTTCAATTGAACACCAATCGTCAATCTGTTTTGAGCGGCGCTGTTGTTGTTTTGAATTGCGATAGGCATTACTTGATAATTGTTAATTAGTCCCTCGATAAAAACTTCTCCACCTCCTGTAGTTGTGTTCAGGGAAAGTCTTGTGTTATTTTGGATAGCATCTTTTAAATCTTCTGTAAGTTTAGCACTGTAGCTCAACGGGCAATTTGGGGCACTTGATTCAAGAGTTTTGATTGAAAAAGACTTCCATTCTTCTGGAGTTGAACCAGAATCTCTAAATGAAATACTCACAGATTTACAACTAAAGAGTAGAATTAAAAGTATAAAGGAGCTCCAAATTTTCATCTTACAAAAAACCTAAATTAAATTCTTTTATTTTCCTGTAAAGCGTTCGCTCGGAAATTCCCAACTCAGCAGCTGCGTATTTACGTTTTCCTCTATGTTTTTCTAAAGCCTTTTTGATCAATTCTTTTTCACGATCCTCCAATGACAAGGATTCTTCAAATTCTTCATGGTGTTCAAAATTTTCAATAGGCTTTGTTATACTAATCTGGTGATCACTTGAAGTTGGTAATGCCCTGGTTGATTCAAATGAAGTTAATCCATTTGTTTGCACCTCACTGTAAAATCTATTCAGCACCTCAGTTTGGTCTGCATTTAACGGCACTCCCATGCCTTGTGTTAATACCTCTAGCACTAGCTTTTTTAGATCGGTTAGATCCTTTTTCATGTCAAAAAGAAACTTATACATTAATTCTCTTTCTGAAAAATTTTCTGCGTTTGCATGATTTTGTAGTATTGGAACTTTCTCGGTTGGTTTGGGAAGATAAGATGCCAACATATAATCGTCTATTTCGCGCGAAGTTTCAATTACTGATAATTGCTCAACGAGATTTTTTAACTGACGAATATTTCCGGGCCAGCTATATTGGGTTAGCAATACTACTGCTTCATCGGTTAATTTAACAGCAGGCATTCTGTATTTATCGGCAAAGTCGTGAGCAAACTTTCTGAATAAAAGGTGAATGTCTTCTTGTCTGTTTCTCAACGCAGGAAGCTGTATCGGCACAGTGTTTAATCGGTAATATAAATCCTCTCGAAATTTACCTGAGGCGATTGCTTGGTGCATATTTTCATTTGTTGCGGCAACTACTCTAACATTTGTTTTAATAACCTTGGAGGATCCCACGCGAATGAACTCCCCAGTTTCTAAAACTCTCAGTAAACGAACTTGTGTTTGCATGGGAAGTTCAGCAACTTCATCTAAAAAAATGGTGCCGCCATTTGCAACTTCAAAGTATCCTTGTCTGCTTCCACTTGCACCGGTAAACGATCCTTTTTCGTGTCCAAATAACTCTGAATCAATAGTCCCCTCAGGTATTGCACCGCAATTTACTGCTATATATTCCTTATGTTTTCTGGCGCTAAGGTGGTGTATCACTTGAGGAATTATTTCCTTTCCAGTTCCACTTTCTCCCGTAACTAATACAGATATATCAGTTGGAGCAACTTGTATTGCCACTTCAAGTCCACGATTTAGAAGTGGAGAATTTCCAATTATTCCGAAACGCTGTTTAACTTGTAGAACATTCATTTTTTATACGTATTGTTCAATTTTGCCCAATAAAGTGGCTGAGGTACATTCTTCAATCCTGACCAAAACATAGTTTCCTTTAATTGCATTTTCTTTCGGGAAAACAACCATGGAATTCCGTCCGTTTCTCCCACAAAAGAAATCTTCAGAACGCTTAGATGGGCCTTCTACCAACACTTTTTGAAGCGTTCCTACTTGTTTTTGATGCGATTTCAACGAATGTGAGAGTTGTTTTTCTATAATTTCGTTCAATCTTTTACCTTTGATTTCTTCAGGCACATCATCTTGAAATCTTCGTTCGGCTAAAGTTTTAGGTCTTTCCGAATACTTGAACATGTAGGCAAAATCGTATTGAACACTTTCCATAAGTGATAAAGTATCTTGATGTTCTTCGTCAGTTTCTCCGCAGAAACCAGTTATTATATCTGTTGAAATTGCACAATCGGGAATGATTCTTTTAATTGCTTCAATTCGTTCCAAATACCATTCTCTGCTGTAGCCTCGGTTCATCCGGTACAAAACATCTGTGTTTCCGGATTGAACAGGAAGGTGAATGTAGGGACAGATATTTTCATATTTTGACATAATTTCCAAAACTTCATCCGTCATATCCTTGGGATGCGATGTGCTAAAACGAACGCGAAGTAGAGGAGAAACCAATGCCACTTTTTCCATTAACTGTGCAAAATTGGTGGTAGGAAGTGAGGTATCTTTAATTTCACCTTTTGAGGTAATGTTCCATCTGTAGGAATCAACATTTTGACCTAATAAAGTTACTTCACGATATCCTTTTTCGAACAATTCTCTGCATTCCTCCACGATAGTTTCTGGATCTCTTGATCGTTCTCTTCCTCTTGTAAACGGTACTACGCAAAAAGAACACATGTTGTCGCATCCGCGCATGATCGTTACAAAAGCGCTTATTCCGCCTTGATCTAGTCTAACAGGTGAAATGTCTGCATAGGTTTCGTCCCTTGAAAGTAGCACATTAACCGCTTTTTGACCAGTTCCGACCTCTTCAATCAGATTAGGTAAATCGCGGTACGCATCTGGTCCAGCAACTAAATCTACGAGTTTTTCTTCTTCCAACAACGACTTCTTCAAGCGCTCTGCCATACATCCGAGAATTCCGACTACGAGCTCTGGATGATCTTCTTTCTTTTTTTTAAAGTCTGTTAATCTGTTACGAACCCTCGTTTCAGCATTTTCACGAATGGAACATGTATTTAAAAGAATAACATCAGCTTCGTCGATGTTTCGAGTTGTGGAAAAACCTTCGTTAGTTAATATGGATGCCACCACTTCACTATCTGAGAAATTCATTTGACAACCATAACTTTCAAGATAGAGTTTTTTACCTTCTGATTTGATATCTCCTAATGCGATTGCTTCACCCTGTCTACTTTCGTCTATAACTTTGTTTTCCACCTATTTTGTAAAATTTAAATACAAAAGTAAAGATTTACGAATGGCTGACAAAATGACATGGTTAATTTTTTTTGATGTTTAGTAAATTAAATCAAAACAAAATTCTTAACCATAGGTTAATAGGATAAGCTTGGTAAAAAACTAAAAAAAGTATTTGTTTTTTCCATTCAATTAACAATACATTTGTTCTAAAAAATAACGAAAATGGCAAAAAATCTTGTGATTGTGGAGTCCCCTGCGAAAGCGAAAACGATTGAGGGGTATTTGGGAAAAGATTTTGTGGTGAAGTCAAGTTTTGGACATGTTCGAGATTTAGCAAAAAAAGGTCTATCCATAGATTTGGGTAATTCATACGCCCCGGCATATGAAGTTTCAGCAGACAAGAAACAAGTGGTTTCGGAATTAAAAAAATTAGCAAAAGATGCCGAAACAGTATGGTTAGCGACGGATGAAGACCGTGAGGGAGAAGCAATTTCTTGGCATTTGTATGAAACCTTGGAATTAGAAAAGAAAGAAACTAAGCGAATTACCTTCAATGAAATCACTAAGAGCGCCATATTAAAAGCCATAGAAAAGCCAAGAGAAATAAATAAGGAATTAGTAGATGCTCAGCAGGCTAGACGTGTTTTGGATAGAATAGTTGGGTTCGAATTATCGCCTATTTTATGGAGAAAGGTGAGACCAAGTTTATCCGCAGGTAGAGTGCAATCTGTCGCTGTACGACTTATAGTTGAAAGAGAGCGAGAAATAGAACAATTTAATTCTTCAGGTTTTTTTCGAATCAATGGAACTTTTAAATGTGCCAATGGGTTACTCAAAGCAGAATTGAATTCAAATCTTCAGAATAAAGAAGAAGCACTTTCTTTGCTCTCCTCGTGTGTCGATGCCACTTTTGCGGTTGAAGATGTACAACAAAAACCTGCTACTCGTTATCCTTCGGCTCCTTTTACTACATCAACACTTCAGCAGGAGGCGAGTTTAAAGTTAGGATTCTCTGTAACGAAAACTATGAGCGTTGCGCAACGATTGTATGAATCAGGAAAAATAACTTACATGAGAACAGATTCTGTAAACCTTTCAGAAACTGCCATGAATTCTGCGCGTCAAAGTATAGAAACTTTTTTCGGAAATTCATATTCTAAACCTACTAAATACACCACTAAATCTGCTGGTGCGCAGGAGGCACACGAAGCAATTCGACCAACTGATTTTAACCAACAAACCATCGCAGCTGATCGCGATGAACAGCGCTTGTATGAATTGATTTGGAAAAGAGCAATTGCAAGTCAAATGTCACCTGCTCAACTTGAACGAACAACTATAAAAATTGCAGGATTATCTGATGCAAGTCAGTACTTTATTGCAAAAGGAGAGGTTGTTCAATTTGATGGTTTTCTCAAAGTCTATTTGGAATCCGTACTTGAAGATTCTGATGAAGAAGAGGAAGACGGTTTACTTCCGAAAGTACAAATTGGTGAAACTCTTATGAGAGATAAAATAACTGGGGTTGAGCGATTTACTCGACCGCCTTCTCGATTTGTTGAAGCTTCTTTAGTTAAAAAATTAGAAGAATTAGGTATTGGTAGACCTTCGACATACGCACCAACAATTTCAACAATTCAGAAAAGGGGGTATGTAGAAAAAAATGAACGTGAGGGCGAAATTCGAAAGTATGCATTCCTAGAACTCTCAGGAAATCAAATTTCCGAATTAGAAAAACAAGAAACTACTGGAAAAGAACGAAATAAACTTTCGCCTACTGATATTGGCATCGTGGTTACAGATTTTCTTACACAACATTTTGAGAGTATTATGGATTATCAGTTTACCGCTAAAGTAGAAGCTGAGTTTGACGAAATAGCCTCTGGAAAAATAGGTTGGACATCAATGATAGATCAATTTTATGTTCCATTTCATGTGAATGTAGAAAACACGTTAGAGACTTCTGAACGTGCTACAGGAGAGCGCTTACTTGGGGAGCATCCTAAAAGTGGAAGAAAAATAATTGCTCGAATTGGACGTTTTGGACCTATGATTCAAATTGGCGATGAAAAAGAAGATGGACTTAAGGCTGAATTTGCATCCCTACCAAAAAATAAAGCAATTCATACGATTACCTTGGAGGAGGCATTGGAATTATTCAAATTACCGCGTATTCTTGGAGAAAAAGATGGGGTAGAAGTTCGAGCAAATGCTGGAAAATTTGGGCCCTATGTTCAATTAGGAAAGACCTTCGTTTCTATTCCAAAAGACGAAGACGTTATGACTATTGATTTGGATAGAGCGTTAATTTTAATCGCTGAAAAAGCGCAAGCAGATGCAAGCAAAGTGATTAAAGTATTCACAGAAAGAGAAGATGTTCAGTTGCTAAATGGAAAATACGGTGCTTATTTGAAGATAGGTAAGGATAATTTTAAATTACCTAAAGATAAATCAGCAGAGGAACTCACTTTAGAGGAGTGTTTAGAAATTTCTGAAAATCAGAAATCAACTGGAAAAAGCAAAAAGACGTTTAAGAAAAAATAGTAGCATAGATTAATTTATATCTTTGTATTATGAATGGTAGCGTAAACAAGGTGATTTTAATTGGAAATTTGGGCAAGGATCCTGAAATTAGAAGATTAGAAAATGGCGCCATGATTGCTTCCTTCCCGCTCGCGACATCAGAAGTTTACACCGATAAAAATACAGGAGAAAAAAAAGAAATAACAGATTGGCATGATATCGTTTTGTGGAGAGGATTAGCCGAAATAGCCGAAAAATATATTAGAAAAGGATCGAAGATATATGTGGAAGGCAAGTTGAAAAAACGTTCATGGCAAGATAAAGAAGGAAATACACGATATGCAACAGAAGTTGTTGGAGACGACATTACCATCCTTAGTCGACTTGAAGGGAATGACAGGAATACCCAACCTCCGTATTCACAAGAAAATAGACCTAACCCTCTTTCTCCTTTAACTGATTTGAGTGATAGTTCAGATGATGCTGCACCTTTTTAATTTATGACGACAACCGAACCTTCCAGTTACCTAAATATTTCTCCTGCATACGCTTCTCTTGAATCAACAACCATTATTTATTTAATTGTTATTCTTTTATTGCTGATAGTTTCAGCATTAATGTCTGGTTCTGAATCAGCATTTTTTAGTTTGAAGCCCTCAGAGACTGACGAATTTAAAAAAGAGAATTCATTTAAATCTAATTTAGTACTTTCCTTACTAGCTAAGCCGAAAGATTTACTCGCCATTATCTTGGTAACCAATAATTTTGTTAATGTTGGTATTGTCATTCTTTCAACAATAGTGCTTGACGATGTTCTACCATTAGAAAACACAACGCCAATCGTTCGGTTTTTAACAGAAGTGGTTGGGATTACACTTTTAATATTAATTTTTGGAGAAGTCGCACCAAAGATATTTGCCAATTCAAATTCAAAGAAAGTGGTTTTAATCATGGCGCCCCTCCTAACTTTATTGTTAAAAACTCCTCCTCTATCTTGGTTAAAAATGGCATTGGTTAATTCTTCTTTCTTTATTCAGAAATTTGGTAAACGTAATGAAAAAGTGAACAGTGATGATTTAGAGCAAGCATTAGCTTTAACCAAAGAAGATGGAACATCAGACGATGATCACAAGATTTTAGAAGGAATAGTAAAGTTTGGAAAAACGGAATCTTCTGAAATAATGACGCCGCGTGTGGAGGTGGAAGCTGTGGACAATGAAATGTCATTGAAAGAAGTTTTGGAATTTATTTTAGAAGCGGGTTATTCTCGAATGCCTGTTTTTGAAAATCAGCCAGATAACGTAATAGGAATTTTATACATCAAAGATTTGTTAGCACACACCGATGATCCTAATTTTGAATGGCAAAGTGTGGTGAGAAAACCATTTTTTGTTCCTGAAAATAAAAAAATTAACGATTTGTTACAGGATTTTCGCAAAATGAAAATGCATATGGCTATTGTTGTGGATGAATACGGTGGTGCTTCAGGGATTGTAACTTTGGAGGATGTACTGGAGGAGATTGTAGGAGATATAACAGATGAATTTGATGAAAATGAGGTGATATTTACAAAATTAGACGAAGACACTTTTGTTTTTGAAGGAAGAACGTCTATCAATGATTTTTGTAAAGTTCTAGAAATTGAACATGATACATTTGACCAGGATCGAGGAGAAGCTGAAACTTTAGGTGGCTTATTGACGGAAAAAGCAGGTAGAATTATGAAAAACAATGAGTTTGTGAAATTAGATATTTTTAAATTTATTGTTGAGTCCTCAGATAAAAGAAGGGTAAAAACAATTAAAGTGGTAAGAGGAAATGAATAGAAAACGCATACTTTGTCATACTTTATTTTTTTCACTTTTAGTTTTCCTAATCTCTTGCAAACAAGACATTTCCATTAAACCGCCCTCCAAACTAAGACTAGACTTTCCTAACCAAGAATATTCGGATTGGAGTTCAGAGGCTGGATATTCTAGTCAGCTTTCTAAGCATTACCAAGTTAATTGTCAATTTAATAGGGAGAAATCTATTGAAGTAGGTGATGTGGTAGCCGTTATGCAAAATGTTTTAAAAGGAAAAGCTGATGAAATTGGCAAAAAAATAAATTCATTGGGAATTCCTATCGCAGGAAGGGTTCTTGAGATTGTTAAAGGAGAAAAAGTTCTAGTTGAAATTGATCTTGGCGAAGAGGAAGTTGAGATTTCCGGAGTTAAAAAAAGCAAATTTAATCTTCTTTTATCTAGAAATGAAGTGAAAAAGATTAGTCAATTTGAACCGTTTGATATCGTGGAAGATGTTTCCATGTCTTTTATGCATGGTGATCTAATGCTGCATTATAAAAAGATTACTTCAAATGATTCCTTAAGTAATCTTATAAAATTGGTAGTCTCAAATGTAGAATCTCATAAATTTAAATCGGAAAGTATAGATAAAAAACCAATTCTCAAGAAAGAAAATAGAATATTCGGGATGTTATATGAGTTTGAAGGCGACATGGCGACAAGTTTTCAATTCTATGCAACTGATTCTGTCGGGCATTTTTTATGGGGCCAAGTTTTAATCGATTTTCAAGCCTTGCAAAAAGAAGGTATGCCATCTGATGGGGATACAAAATCGAGAATTCGGGCATACTTAAGAAAAGATTTGGAGGTATTCATTGATCGTTTAAACTGGAGAAAATGAATTACATCTTGGGATTAGGTTCTAATCTCGGTAACAAGTCAGATAATCTTAATCAGGCAATTTTACATCTAAAAAAAGATGTTGGCTTGATTACAAAAATCTCTTCTTTTCACACGTCAAGACCTGAGGGTTTTTATTCTACAAACGTTTTTCTAAATTGTTGCCTTGAAATTCAATGCCAATTAACTCCAATTAAGTTACTCAAAGCAATAAAAAATATCGAAAAAAAAATGGGGCGTGAATACACCAAAGTTGGATACGAGGATAGAATAATTGATATCGATATAATTCTAACAGAGTTTAAATTCTCGGGTAAAAAGCTAGATATCCCACACAAACACTACGTCAAAAGGGACTTTGTACTTATGCCATTAATTGAACTTGCTGATATTCAAGATCCTTTAACATTTTTACGAACACAGCAATTGATAAAGTAATGTTAAAAAAAAACTCAAAAAAAATAAAGTTTATTAAAAATGTAAGAATTATGCTATTAACTTTGTCGCGATAAAAAATAGGATATGAATAAATTAGTTGGTTTTTTAGGTGGCGTTTCGATAGTTTTAATGTCTGCTTCTTGCGATTTAGTTAAAGATTTCACGTACACCGTGAATCCTAATCCACTTGAATTGAAAGGTGACAGTGTTAAGTTTTCTGTAAGCGTTAATGTTCCGGAAAAAGGATTAAAGAAGAAAGTAAGAGCTGAAATAACTCCGAAGTTAGGTTCAACTTCTTTAGGAACCTGGGTAGTGCAAGGGGAAAAAGTAACTGGCAACGGAACAACGATTTCATTTAAACCCGGAGGAGTCGCAACTTTCGATATGACTGTTGCCTATACACCAGAAATGGAAGCCGCAGATTTGGTTTTAACAGGTAAAGTTTTTAAAGGTAAAAAAGAGAAATCCAAAGAAGCTATTCCAGACACTAAAATTGCAGATGCTACTATTATTACTCAGTTGTTAGTTAATAAGTCTTTTAAAACCTTGACAATTGCGGATAATTTGAAGAGATCAAACGAAAAGTCAGTTGAAGCAAAAATAAATTTTGAAAGAGGTAAATCGGCAATTCGTCCAAACGAAATGAAAGACAAGGATGTTGTTGAAATGGTTAATTGGGTTAAAAAGAATTTAAGTAATCCTAAAATAACAATTAACTCTGTAGAAATTAAAGGTTATGCTTCACCTGATGGTGAAGAAGCCAAGAATGATGGATTATCAATGGAACGTGCTGAGGCGGGTAAGAAAGCGATAATGGAAGTTTTCAAGAAAGCGAAAATTACAGTTTTAGCTGATGCTTCAAAATACAGCACTGCAAAATTCGGAGAGGATTTTGAAGGATTTGCAGCTCAGTTAGCGCTAACGAAGTCTATCACAGAATCAGATAAAGAATTGTTTAAACGAATTATAAACATGAATTCAGATCCGGTGGCGCGCGAAAGAGAGATGGTTAATCTTGGAAAGTCATATGTTGCATTAGAGAAAGATGTTTTTCCTGCAATACGTAGATCGTCAATCATAGTTAATTATACCGAACAAGGTTTAACGGATGATGAATTAAAATCTGCAGCTGCCTCGAATCCTACATCCCTAACTGTTGAAGAGTTGTTGTTTACTGCTGAGAAGTTACTTACTAACGTAAACGATAAAGTTTCATTATATGCTTCCGGAGTTCAAACCTATTCAAACGACGAAAGAGTACACAACAACCGTGGTGTTGCTTTGTACTTGAATGGAAAAATGGATGAGTCCGCTTCTTCATTTCAAAAAGCTGCGTCTATTAAATCGAATGACGTAACTAACAACAATTTGGCAGCAATAGCAATGTCAAAAGGAAATAGAGCAGAAGCGAGAAAATTAATGACGCAAGCGAAGAAAGGCAGTTCTGTATTAAATACCGTTTCAATTGCCTATAATACAGGAATTCTTGATGTTCTTGATGGAAATTATTCAGCTGCATTGAATGGCTTTACTGGAAATTCATTCAATAAGGCATTGGCTGAAGTATTAACTGGTAAGTTAGATGCGGCTAAGTCGACATTGAAGCAATTAACTCCGGACGCAATGACACATTACTTGTCAGCTGTAATTGCTGCTCGCTCAGGTGAGTCGGTGGATGCTGTGGTCAATCATTTGAAAAATGCATTCGGTTCAAATCCTAGTTTGAAAGAAAAAGCATCAAAAGATAGAGAGTTTATTAAATTTATGAAGGACGGAACTTTTACAGGTGCTGTAAATTAATAAATCATTCGCTGTTTATTCAAGGCTACTCATTGAGTAGCCTTTTTTGTTATGTAACTTCTCAAGATATTTCTGTTCCAATTGACCCGGACAGGCTATTAAGTTGGTATCGCATTTTAGAAAATATGTATCCATCAGGGTTGTGTAACCAATGTATCCGGATAGCTTAGTGCAATGGAGCAACAAATGGTCTAATTCTTTCCAATTCGAACTAAGATGCAGGGGGATTTTAAGATTTTCTGCCAATTTAACCCCGTCATTTGGACCTATAATTCCGTCAAAAGAGTCTAAACTGATAGTATTGATGAGATATTCCCAGTAGGCACTTGGGCCGCTAAGAATTAAATAATGACCGTTCTTAATTTCTGAAGGATTTTGATTCTCAAATCTCGAAAGTAAGCCAATGTTGTAACAATTCAATGTTTCATTATGGGAGCTAAGTTTTCCTGCTAAATTTAATATGGGATCATCTACAACCCAAATCTCATCAAATTTTCTTACAAGTTTTAAGTGATAACTATTTATAAATTGCAAATACCTTGGTAAGGGTAAATTTACTTGATGTGTTAAAAAAACAGAAGGGGTTTTCATGCTATAAAATCCGTAACGATGATCTGAAATTACTAAGTCAATTAACTTCTTCTTACAAATTATTTCACACTGATCTTGCTCATATTTCATATGTTTAGCCAGATGCTTGTAATTTTTTAGAAGGCTATACGCGAAACTCTGTCGTTCGTTGAATTGAAAGGGGTATCCTGATAACTCGACATATTCTATTTCACTGTGGTATTGTTCCAAAATTTCGCGTTGCTGCGTGTTACACGCCACAATTATGACATTATTATACTTCAGTTTTTCAATCAGAGCAATACATCTTGATACATGCCCCATTCCCCAATTCAATGGAGAAAGAAGTATTTTTTTTCCTAGGATTTCTGTTAATCGCATGATACCGACTCTAAAATTAGTTAAAAAAAATCCCTAGATTCATTTAGAATATCTAATTTTAGGCACTTAATTACATTATACTATGGACGGAAAAGAATTTAGAAAATATGCAACAAAACATATGGGGATAAACAGCATGTTTGTCGACCATTTTATTGAATCGTCATTAACACCATACATTATAGAAGAGCGTCCTTTGAACATGACGCAAATGGATGTGTTTTCAAGATTAATGATGGATCGAATTATATTTTTAGGAACAGGAATAAATGATCAAGTTGCTAATATCATCAATGCTCAATTGCTCTTTTTGGAGTCAGTTGATGCAAAAAAAGATATTCAAATTTACCTAAATTCTCCTGGAGGTTCTGTTTATGCTGGCTTGGGTATTTATGACACCATGCAGTATATTCGTCCCGATGTTGCAACAATTTGTACAGGAATGGCAGCCTCAATGGGTGCTGTACTTCTGTGTGCAGGAGCGGATGGAAAAAGAAGTGCTTTGAAGCATTCTCGGGTTATGATTCACCAACCACTGGGTGGGGCACAAGGACAAGCTTCGGATATCGAGATCACTGCAAGAGAAATACAAAAGCTGAAAAAAGAACTTTATGATATCATAGCTACTCATTCTAAGCAGGACTATGAAAAAGTGTGGGCTGATTCAGATAGAGATTATTGGATGACCTCAGAGGAAGCAAAATCATATGGAATGGTTGATGAGGTATTGATTAGAAATCCGAAATAAAGTGTCAAAAAAAGAGGCAGTTTGTTCATTTTGTGGCTCTGATCGTCAATCAGTTGGTATGTTGATTGCCGGCGTTTCCGGACATATTTGTGACAATTGCGTAGAACAAGCTGGTAAAATTATTTTAGAAGAAAAGCGACATGAACAGCCAGTTCATAAAAACACTTCCTCCTCTAAAATAGCATTACCTATACCTGCAAAAATTAAAGCGAAGCTCGATGAATTTGTAATTGGTCAGGAAGATGCAAAAAAAGTTCTTTCGGTTGCCGTTTACAATCATTACAAGCGACTGAATCAAGAACAAATTGATGACATCGAAATTGAAAAGTCTAATGTAATTTTGGTTGGAAGAACTGGGACGGGGAAAACCCTTTTGGCTAAAACAATTGCTAAAATGTTAGATGTCCCATTCTGTATTGCTGATGCTACAGTATTAACAGAAGCGGGTTATGTTGGTGAAGATGTCGAAAGTATTTTATCGCGACTATTACAAGCATCCGATTACAATGTTGAAAACGCACAAAGGGGAATTGTTTTTATTGACGAAATAGATAAAATAGCACGCAAGAGTGATAATCCTTCGATAACTCGTGATGTTTCAGGTGAGGGAGTACAACAAGCATTATTGAAATTATTGGAAGGTGCAATCGTGAATGTGCCACCACAGGGAGGAAGAAAACACCCAGAACAAAAAATGATTCAACTAGATACGCGAAATATCTTATTCATTTGTGGTGGGGCTTTTGATGGAATAGAAAGAATAATTAGTAGCCGTGTGAATAGGCAAGCTATCGGTTTTAGCAATGCAGAGGAAGAATCAATCCAAGATGACAATCTACTGAAACACATTACTCCAACAGACATTCGATCTTTTGGTTTGATACCAGAGCTTATAGGTCGCTTTCCGGTATTAACATATTTGGAACCTCTTGACGAAAAAGCCTTAAAGAGAATCCTCACAGAACCTAAAAATGCGATTATTAAGCAATACACTCGGTTGTTTGAAATGGACGGAATCCAATTGAAATTTGATAAAGATTCATTGGATTTTATTGTTCAAAAAGCCGTAGAGTATAAATTAGGTGCCCGTGGTTTAAGATCTATTTGTGAGGCCATATTGTTAGATGCTATGTACCATGCTCCTAGTAACAAAGAAAAAGAACTATCTGTTACTCTAGCCTATGTAAAAAGTGCTTTAAAAAAATCAAAGTTATCAAAACTTAAAGTGGCTTAAACATTTTTAGTTTTATTCGTGTTGTTGTAAATTTGTTGATTCAATTAGAAATAGAATGAAAGTAATTCAATTTAGAGAAGCGTTGCGCGAGGCAATGTCAGAGGAGATGAGAAGAGATCCTTCCGTTTTTTTGATGGGAGAAGAAGTTGCTGAATATAACGGTGCTTATAAAGTTTCTCAAGGAATGCTTGATGAATTTGGTCCGAAACGAGTAATCGATACTCCAATTGCCGAGTTAGGTTTTGCAGGAATCGCAGTGGGAGCTTCCATGAATGGATTGCGTCCGATTGTTGAATTCATGACCTGGAATTTTGCTATACTTGCGGCTGACCAAATTATTAATTCAGCAGCTAAAATGTTACAAATGTCTGGTGGACAATACCATTGCCCAATTGTTTTTCGAGGAGGTAATGGGCAAGCAGGTCAACTTGCTGCAACCCATTCACAGAGCTTTGAGGCGTTTTACGCGCATGTTCCAGGCTTGAAAGTCATTACGCCTTCAAATCCCGCAGATGCCAAAGGATTACTCAAAGCTGCTATACGCGATAACGACCCGGTTGTTTTTCTTGAATCAGAAAAAATGTACGGTGACAAGGGTGAAGTTCCGGAAGGGGAGTATATCATTCCAATTGGTGTTGCAGACATAAAAAGAAAAGGTAGTGATGTAACACTTGTGACTTTCGGAAAAATTATAAAAGTAGCCTATGAAGCGGCCGAAGTTTTGGCAAAAGAAAATATTCACTTGGAAATAATTGATTTGAGAACAATACGCCCAATAGATTATCAAACTGTTGTGGAATCCATTAAAAAAACAAATCGTTGTGTGGTACTCGAAGAATCATGGCCACTTGCGTCTATTGCTTCTGAAATTTCCTATCATTTGCAACGATATGCATTTGATTATCTTGATGCACCAGTGATGCGCGTAATGCAAACTGATACTCCATTTGCGTTTTCACCGACATTAATTGATGCGGCACTGCCTAATGTAGAAAGAGTGGTTGCAGCAGTTAAATCTGTTTTATATAGAAATTAATAATAGGATTCACGATTAATCGTAAAGCCTCATTTGAGGCTTTTTTTGTTTTACAAGAAGAAAATCAATTAATTAACTGTGTCGATTAAAAAAAAATCATCTTTTTTAAATTAGAACTTGTTAAATAAAATAAATGTAGTATCTTTGCACCCCTCAAAGTGCGTTTGAGGTAGTATTTATTTATTAAAAAACAAGAGTATTTTATGCCAACTATTCAACAGTTAGTTCGCAAAGGAAGA